>Ga0210400_10000022_pt1 | contig 290066 bp, 252 predicted proteins | sample IncBWH26MmetaG_FD_155456 | JGI IMG/M metagenome (GOLD analysis project Ga0210400, IMG submission 155456) | Forest soil microbial communities from Barre Woods Harvard Forest LTER site, Petersham, Massachusetts, United States - Inc-BW-H-26-M | ecosystem: Environmental > Terrestrial > Soil >... | reverse complement strand
ATGGATTATGATCTGGGATACTTCGATCTGGAGACCCGCGTGTTGGAACCGCTTGAAAATCCGTTCGGCCCAAAAGTGTTACCTATGTGATCGGTACGTTGTGTAACCCATGTCTCCGGGCTGGACCCTGAAAACGATGGTAGGCCCGTGGGGACTCGAACCCCAGACCTCTACCGTGTCAAGGTAGCGCTCTAACCAACTGAGCTACGGGCCTGTAACCTTTTAAGAATATCACGCCTCGGCCTCGCGGAGAATTTCATCAACGGCCCGCAATTCCTCCTCGGATTGCGGCTGCCACGCGGCTCCCAATTGCGCCAGGCTATTCTGCATCTCGGTCAAAGTCTGTCCCGAAAGGGCCTGACGCAGCGTCGCCCATTCTTCCTTGACGTTGCGAATCTGGTCGCCGTTTGCGTCCGAAACCAGTGCCGCAAATGCCCGTGGGGCGGAGCCATACTCTACTCCAAAATCCTCGTGCAAGTACGCAGGTAAGTATTCCATCAGCGCCGGGTAGCTTTCCGGCTCAAAGCGATTCGACTTTTTCTCCCCGTCCGTCATTCACGACCCTCCGGATAAGTGGTCAATACGTAAAAACTCTGCGGCCCATCCGCGCGAAGCACGATCACTGCGCTGGAACATTCCACCGTTCGCGCATCCCCACGCCGCAAACTGCGGCCGATCACGCGCCCGGCAGTATAGTGCATCGCCAAATTAGCGCGCGGATAACCCCGCTGCATCCAGCTATCCACGCGATCTCGGTTCGCCGCCAGAGCCTGCGCCACCACCGCTTCTGCCGTCTCGCGATCTGTCCAGGTCGAGGCCGCCGAAATATTCCGTTCGCGCGCAAGCCTCTCCCGCAATTCGTTGTCCGTCCGCGCCACGTGCCGCGCCAGCGTATGCCCCCCGCGATCCTCATCGCGACCCAGATCGTAGCCACTGGAAGGAACTCGGAAGTCAGCCCCAACCTTCGACTGCTCTTGCCGTGGCCCGCCTTGGGGCGAAGGCCCCACTCCACAGCCGGAAACCGCCAACAGTGTGGCGAGGACGCTGAACGCAATGGCCCTGCGGGACTTCATCTCGTTTTCTTCACAGTTCCTTCGCCATTCCCGGCCGAGCGGGGGAAAATTCGTCGTCAGCCGCTTCGAGAGTATACGAAAACCGACCTCTGCCGGCACCACCGCCTCCGGTTGTGAGCGCGCCGAACCGGATGGTATTCTCCTCTTCATGGCGAAGCTGTCTGACACATCCACCGAAATCGCGCCTTCTTCGCCCCTGGCGCAACCTGTGCGGCAATTCGAGGCTCTTCTCGAGGTCAGCGAAACGATCGCCCAGCAGCGCGACCTCAAGCTTCTCTTCCACGAACTTTCCAATCGCCTCAGCGCCGTTCTGCAATTCGATTTTCTCGGCCTGATTCTTCACGACCCCGCCCGCGGCACCATGCGCCTGCACATTCTCGAATCGCACGAGCCGATCTCACAGAAAGGCCCGGAAGAATTGCCCGCCGCCGATTCTCCTTCCGGCTGGGTGTTCGAAAATCAGGAGATCTTTCTTACCCAGGACACCTCCAAAGACGCACGCTTCCCCCAGTTCATGAAAAGGTTGCAGGACGTTGGTGTACATTCCACGGCCATATTGCCGCTGACCACCGCGCATCACCGCCTCGGCACGATGGTGTTCGGTCGATACGTCCCGCAGGGTATCAGCGAAACCGAAATTCAGTTCATGCGGCGAGTGGCTGCGCAAGTGGCCGTGGCCGTGGACAACGCTTTGAATTTCGAAGCCGCGGAAGCCTATCAGAAACAGTTGGCGCGCGAACGCGACCGTTTGCAGGTGCTCCTCGAAATCAACAATCTACTGGTCAGCACCCGCGACCCTGCCACCGTTTTTAAAGGAATCGTCTCCTCGATAAAACCCGTTCTTCAGCAGGATTTCACAAGTTTGGCGCTGCTCGATTCGACTTCGGGCCTCCTCCTGAAAGTTCACTATCTGGATCTCCCTGGAAATTCCGTGAGTCCCAATCCAGAAATCACGGTTCCACTCGAAGGCTCGCCCGCCGGCCAATGCTTCTCCAGCGGACAGGTGCTTGTCACGCGAGGCAAGGAACTCGATCGATTCCGTCACGACGTCTTGCGGCTTCTGCGCGAAAAAGGGGTGCAGGCAGTCTGCTGCGTGCCGCTGATGACTCACGGCCGCACCTTTGGCACCATCAATCTCTCCAGCCGGAATCCCGATGCCTTCACCCCGGCCGATGTTGAACTCTTGCAACAAGTCGGCGTCCAGGTTGCTATTGCCCTCGAAAACGCGCTGGCCTTCAAAGAAATCGACGCGCTCAAAGATCGGCTCGCCGTCGAAAAACTGTATCTCGAAGAGGAAATTCGCTCCGAGTTCAACTTTGAGGAAATTATTGGCGACAGCCCCGCATTGCGCCGCACCCTCGCGCAGGTGGAACTTGCCGCTCCCGCCGGAACCACGGTCCTTATCCAGGGCGAAACCGGCACCGGAAAAGAAATCATCGCCCGTGCGATTCACAACCTCAGCCCGCGCCGCGAGCGCACCTTCGTCAAAGTGAATTGCGCTGCGATTCCTGCCGGCTTGCTCGAGTCCGAACTCTTTGGTCACGAGCGCGGTGCTTTCACAGGCGCGCTTACGCAAAAGATGGGCCGCTTCGAATTCGCCGACCGCGGCACCCTCTTCCTCGATGAAATCGCCGACTTGCCCCTGGAACTGCAGCCCAAGCTGCTGCGCGTATTGCAGGAACAGGAGTTCGAGCGCCTTGGCGGCAACGTCACCCAGCGCGTTGATGTGCGCGTCGTCGCGGCAACCAACGGGGATCTCGCCCAGCTTGTGGCCGAACGTAAATTCCGCAGCGACCTTTATTACCGCCTCAATGTCTTCCCGATTTTCGTACCGCCCCTCCGCGAACGCCGCGAAGACGTGCCCCTGCTGGTGCGTTATTTCGTCCAGACGTTCAGCCGCCGCCAAAACAAAACCGTCGAATATATCCCCGCCGATGTGATGGATGCGCTCGTCAATTATTCGTGGCCGGGCAACATTCGTGAGTTGGAGAACCTCATCGAACGTGCAGTCTTGCTCTCAATAGGCAAAGAATTGCGGGTTCCGGTTAGCGAACTGAAAGCGGCATCTGCAATCTTCTCAGCGGCCGCTGGCGCCTCGGAATCGCAGGCCGGCGCGGTATCGACCGTCGGCGCTACGACTGTTTCTCCGGGTCCGCTTGCCACTTTGGAAGACGCCGACCGCCAGCACATTCTGCGCGCCCTGCGCCAGACCAACTGGCGCATCGCTGGACCCCGGGGCGCGGCAACCGTACTGGGGATGAAGCGCACAACTCTGCAAGCCAGAATCCGCAAACTCGGCATCAAACGTCCTGTCTGACAAGAAACGCCGACTTGGATTAGCAGCCAGACTGTGCTTTCCTAAAAAGGTACTTCGATGAAGACGCCTCTCAGTCTGAGACACAGATGTTCATGGGCTCGCTTGGCCCTCCTCGCGGCGTTCGTCCTGCTCCCGTTCGCTGGCCCCAGCCTCGCTCAATTACCTGTCATCCGTTTTGTCCGCGACCCGGAACCCGCTCCAGAGTTCAAGCTCAAGGATTTTTCGGGCAAAGAACTGAATCTCGAAGCTTCGCGCGGTAAGGTCATCCTGCTGAACTTCTGGGCCACCTGGTGCGGCCCCTGCCGTGCCGAAATTCCGGAATTAATCGCGTTGCAGAGCCGTTATAAGGACCGCCTGCAGATCATCGGCTTGGTGGTGGATGACGACGATGAAAAAGGAATCCGCAGCGTGATCGATTCCGAGGGCATCAATTACCCCGTCGCGATGGCCGATCCCGATACTCGCTTTGCTTACGGCGGAATCGCCGCGCTTCCCACAGTCTTCGTCATCAATTCCGAAGGCCGTGTCGTTCAAAAACATATCGGCCTTTTCGATCCGGCTCTCTATGAAACCGAGGTGCGCGCCCTGCTTGGCCTGCCCGTCGCCGTCAAGGTCGAAACATTTGAGGATGAGGGGGACGTGTTTCTGAAGCATGCGGACCGCGCCAAGGCGCTCCCAGGCGTGGATATGACCAGGTTATCTCCCGAACAGCGGGATGCCGCCTTGCACAAATTCAACGCGGAGTCTTGCACTTGCGGGTGCAAATTTACCCTCGCGCAGTGCCGCATTTACGACCCCGGCTGCCAGACCAGCCAGAAACGCACCGCGCAAATCGTCAAGGAACTCGCAAAGCCGGAAACCAAGCAACCATCAAAGGAAACCGATACAGCGCCCGCTTTGCCGCCCGCAGCCACTGAGTTACCCAGGCCATAGGCTGCATTGCTGCTCCTGCGTGTTCCCTCCTCTGTGTACTCTGTGCTCTTCCTCAGTGTTCTCTGTGTTCAATCTTGGCTCTTTTCCAAAACTCTCCGGCACCCGAATCACTTGTGCAGCAGTTCCGTTGCAGCCCCGGTCATTGCCTTCACGCCCGTGCGAATCGCCGGCTCCGGCAAGGGAGCAAACTCGCTTGAATGCGGCCCAGGCAGCCGCGTTCCCTTTTCCTGCGCCTCTTTCCACTTCGCGGGATCCGTAGCCCCCAGCCAGAACATCGAAATCGGCGGCTTCGGATCTTCCAGCGCGAACAAACTGAAATCCTCGCTGGCCATAATCGGCTGGCCGGGCCAAACATTCTCCTTGCCCAGCGATTTCTCCAGCGCCACGGCCACTTGCTGCGTCAATGCGGGATCGTTGATCGTTGCCGGCACGTTGTCGCTCGCTACTTCGATAATCGGCGCGCGCTCCGCCGGAATCCCCGCCGCTTCGGCAATCCCGTTCGTGATGCGCTTGATCGCTGCCAGCACTTTTTCGCGCTGCGCCGGGGTCATCGTCCGCACCGTCAGCTGTAGATGCGCCTCGTCCGGAATGATGTTGTGCTTTGTGCCTGCGTGAAATGATCCCACCGTTACCACTGTCGGCACCAACGGATCCGATTCCCGGCTGACAACCGTCTGCAACGCAACCACCACCTCCGACGCGATGACAATCGGATCCTTGGTGACAAAAGGCATCGCGCCATGCCCGCCGTATCCTCGAATCGTAATGTCCACGGAATCCGCGCCTGCCAGCATGGGTCCCGCGTGCCACCCGACCGTGCCCGCCGGTAGATAAGAGGAGTCATGCAGCGCAATCACATAATTCGGTTTTGGAAATTTTGAGTACAAGCCGGCGTGCAGCATCGCTGCCGCTCCGCCGACAGTCTCTTCCGCGGGCTGCCCGATCAGCACCAGCGTGCCGCTCCACTTGTCCTTCGTCTCCGCCATCATCTTTGCAGTGCCAAGCAGCACCGTCATGTGCAGATCGTGTCCGCACGCGTGCATCACGCCAACTTCGCCGTTCGGCCGCTTCTCGCGGACCTTGCTCGCATACGGCAAGCCGGTATTTTCCGTGACCGGCAGGGCATCCATGTCCGTGCGTACGTAAACTGTCGGGCCGGTTCCATTCCGCAAAACTGCGACCACCCCGTAAGCGGCAGCCCCAGAATCATATTTTCCAAAGTGGTCGGTGACCTCATAACCCATCTTCTTCAGTTGAGCAGCCACCAGCGCCGACGTTTCTTTTTCCTCCGTCGAAAGTTCCGGATGTTCGTGCAGATACTTATAGGTTCCCACCCAGTCGCTGATGTTCCTGTCGATTCTTTGGTCCATGTCGTCTTGCGCGGATGCTGCCGTCCCCATCCCCAGCAGGATCGTTGCAATTCCGATCCAGCACGTCAGTCGAATTGTCATTTGGGTCTCCTGATGCGGGGGATTCTATCAAATGTCGCGTCGCTCTCCTGCTCGATTCCTTCGCAGCCGATTTTGCCTTGCCCTCGCTTGTCGCCCGGTTCAAACTCGCCCCCGATTGCACATCTTTCCTACCAGGAGTTTTCCATGAACCGTCGCGTTTGGATTCTCGTCGTTACTCTCGGTCTTTCCGCCGTCTTCACCGTGCGTGGCGCCTTTTCCCAAGGGGAAGCCCAATCCAGGCGTCGCGCCATTAATCTGCCAGGTCCGGCCTCCCAATTTCCCTTCAGCAAAGCAATCCTCGCCGGCGACACGCTCTACCTCTCCGGCAGCATCGGCATCGACCCGAAAACCGGCAAGGCTCCCGATAAAATCGAGGACGAACTCAAAATCCTCTTCGATGACTATAAAAATACCCTTTCAGCCGCCGGTATGAGTATGGACGACCTCGCTTACGTTCAGGTTTTCTGTACCGACCTTTCGCTCTTCGACAAATTCAATGCCGCGTACCGCGCACAGTTCTCCAAGGATTTTCCCGCGCGCGCGTTCATTGGAGCCGGCTCTCTCCTCCGTGGCGGCCATTTCGAAATGCAAGCCATCGCCGTTCGGCGCTAGTGGCGGGCCTGGGAAATCCGCGGCGAGATTCAGCACATAACTTGAAATTATGAGGCCGGCTTGGGGGCAGCCATTGTGACCAAAGTGCCCATATATGGCCATATTCGTGGTGGCATTATATGGTCATATGACCTATAATGGTCATTATTAGACGATCTCCATTAGCGCACATTCTCGTATACATTTGAATAATAAGAGTTTAATTGTGAACGGAATTAAACGATAGTTGGCATCCTCCGTGCACTCCTTGTAGCAACGAGACCCATACAACATGCTTAGAATCACCACCGAAAATAAGCGGGGAAGACTATTCCTCAGTGTCGAAGGCTCCCTCTCCGGGCCCCGCGTCGCGACCTTGGAGCAGTGTTGGCGTGAGCTAGGCGCCGCCTCTCCCCGCCCAAAGTTCTGCATCAATTTGTGCGGCGTCAGCTTCATCGACAACGCTGGCAAAGTTCTCCTGAAGGAAATGTATCGTCTGGGCGCGGAAATCGTTGCCGAAGGCTGCCTCAATCAAGCCATCGTCACCGAAATTGTCGGGCCTGGCCGCAAAAGTGAAACTCGCGAGCCCAAAGATCCGAAAAGCCCCAAAGACGACGATCCGTCCAAGGGTTCGCCCTTTATCTTCTATGTCATCTTCTTCAGCCTGCTTCTGATTCCCTCGTTTACAGGCGCGCAGACTAAAAACGCAACGCTTCCGACGAACGCTCCGACTGACACCCTCAAGCTAACGCTGGAACAATCCGTCGCCCTGGCCATCAAGCAGAATCCGACGCAGCAAATCGCGGTTCTCAACGCTGCTGAAAGCGTTCAGGACAAAAACATCTCGCGCGCAGATCTATTGCCGCAAGCAAATCTGCAAGTCGCGGATTCCGCGAACCGCGTGAACGTCGATGCTCAATTTGGCGGGTCCGTCCCCAAACAATTTCCTTTCCCAGAGCATATCGGCCCCTACCAGCTTTTCACGGCGGGCCCTACGTTCAGCAGCTCGATTTTTGATCTTTCCCTCTGGAAGCGTTATCAGGCCGCTCGAAGCAATGTGGATGTCAGCAAAGCCAACAGTTTGTCCACACGAGAGCAGGTAATCCTCCTCGTCGTTTCGCAATATATCGGCACGCTGCGCGCTGTAGCGAACGTCGAAGCCTCCAGATCGCGTGTTGACCTCGCACAAGCTCTCTACGATCAAGCGGCCGACTTGCAAAAAGAGGGCGTGGGCACCGGCATCGACACCTTGCGCGCCAACGTCGAACTTCAGAACGAAAAGCAACGCCTCATTGAGGCGGAAAACGATCGCGATGCGTCTCTGTTCGGACTGAGCAAGCTGCTGAATCTCGATCCGCGCCAGAAAATTGAACTCGCCGATTCGCTCAGCTTCTTCGATACGCCGCAGCCGGATGTGGAAGCCAGCATCGAAGATGCCCTCTCCTCGCGCCAGGAATGGAAAGCCATCGAAGCCCAGGAAAAGTCCGCAAAGTTCGAAAAACAGGCCTCGCAATATGAGCGTTTGCCTGCCGTGCGTTTCGACGGCAACTGGGCCTATTTTGGCTCCTCGCCCGGCAGCAGCATCCCTACCTATCAATACCAGGGCTCCGTCAATATGCCGCTCTTCACTGGCGGCCGGATCCGCGCCGAAATCGCCAAGTCCGATCTGGAATTGCAAAAAATTGACCAGCAGAAAGCCGACCTCCGCAACCAGATTGCCCTCGACGTGAAAACCGCGTTATTGAACCTGCAATCCGCCCGCAGTGAAGTGCAGGTTGCAAACCTCGGCGTACAACTCGCCAAGGAGGAGGTCGACCAAGCCCGCGACCGCTTCAGGGCCGGCGTCGCCAACAACATTGAAGTCATTTCTGCCCAGGATTCGCTTTCCCGCGCCAACGATAATCAGATCGCAGCGCTTTACCGTTTCAACCAGGCCCGTGCCGACTTCGCGCGCGCGGTCGGTCAGATGGAAAAAACTTACGCGAAGTGAGGACCCATGAGTGTTGAGATCGATGTAGGGCTGGAAAACGCAGCAAACGTAAAAGTGCCGCACTCAGAAACTCGGAAGCTCGATCTCCAATCCGAAGCCCTGGTGAGTTCCAATCTCCGTCTGCGCTTGATCGCCGGCGGCGTTATTTTGCTGGCGGCTTTGCTCGGCTTGTACCTTTACTTCCACAACCGGGAAAACACCGACGACGCTCAGGTAGACGGTCACATTACGCCGATCGCCGCGAAAATATACGGCCGCGTCGCCAAGGTTCAGGTCAACGACAATCAGGCCGTGAAAGCCGGGCAGGTTCTTGTGCAATTGGACGCCGCCGACTACCAAGCCGCCCTGGATCAAGCCAAGGGAGCCCTCGCGCTGGCTGAAGGCGAAGCTCGCTCCGCTGGCGTCGATGTTCCGCGTACCAGCGAAGACACCGCCAGCGGCACTTCCAGCGCCCAGGCGCAACTCGCTGGCGCGCAAGCCGATCTGATGCGCGCCCAGGCCACCTACGAGCAGTCGCAGACTGCGGATCTCGCGTTCGCGCAAGCCAACATCGCAAAGAGCCGCGCCAACGCGCAACTCGCGCAAGCCGACCTCGCCCGCTACCTTCCGCTGATGGAAAAGGGCGAAATCTCCAAGCAGCAGTACGACGCCGCGAAAGCTAACGCCGACGCCACCGCCAGCGCGCTGAACGCCGATGAGCAAAAGCTTGTGCAGGCCCAGCGCAACGTGGAAATCAGCAGCGCACAACTCGAAGCCGCCAAGGCCCGTGTTCTGCAGGCCCAGGCGGGCGTAGCCAGCGCGCACGCCGACATCAAGCGGGTGGCGATGCGCTCCGCGGATGCGCAGGCCAAGCTCGCAAAAGTCGATCAGGCGCGCGCGCAAGTCGAAGCCGCGCAGTTGAACCTCGGCTATTGCAGCGTCGTCGCGCCGATCAATGGCGTAGTCACGCACAAGCAAGTGGAAGATGGCCAGATCGTTCAGCAGGGCCAGGGCTTGATGGTGATCGTTCCGCTGCAAGACGTTTGGGTCACAGCCAATTTCAAGGAAACTCAGTTGCGCAAAATGCGCGCCGGCCAAAAGGCTTACGTGGAGGTCGATACCTACGGCAAGACTTTCACCGGCCACGTGGATTCCATCGCCGGTGCCACGGGAGCCGTCGTCAGCCTGCTGCCGCCCGAAAATGCCACCGGGAATTTCGTCAAGGTCGTCCAGCGCATCCCGGTGAAAATTGTTCTTGACCCCATTCCCTCCGGCGAAGCGGTCTTAAGGCCCGGTATGAATGTGGATGCCACGGTGATTACGAAGTAAGCGAATTTTTCGACTATTTGTTATGACCAAGGGACTCATCTCCAAACTGCGGATGCCTGACGGCTCGATCAACCCCTGGGTGATCGCCGTCACCGTCACGCTGGCGACGTTCATGGAAGTTCTCGACACTTCCATTGCAAACGTAGCGTTGCCACATATCGCGGGAAATCTCTCGGCCAGCGCCGATGAATCCACCTGGGTTCTCACTTCGTATCTTGTTTCAAACGCGGTGATCCTGCCGCTGTCCGGCTGGCTTTCCTCGCTGCTCGGCCGCAAGCGTTTCTACATGGGTTGCGTTGCCATTTTTACGCTCAGCTCGTTCTTGTGCGGGTTTGCGGCGAGCCTCGGCATGCTGGTGTTCTTCCGCATCCTCCAGGGAGTCGGCGGCGGCGGCCTCCAGCCCAGCGAACAGGCCATCCTGAACGACACTTTTCCGCTTTCCAAGCGCGGCATGGCTTTCGCCGTCTATGGCATCGCCGTCGTCGTTGCGCCTACGCTCGGCCCCTGGTTGGGCGGTTGGATCACCGATAACTTCTCCTGGCGCTGGATTTTCTACATCAACGTTCCCGTCGGAATTCTTTCGATGGGGCTTACCTATATTCTGGTCTCTGATCCGCCGTATATGAAGCGCATCAAGCTCAGCGACGGTTTCCGCATCGACTACATTGGCCTGGGGTTGATCAGCCTGGGTCTTGGCAGCTTGCAAATCATCCTCGACAAGGGCCAGCGCGACGATTGGTTTGACTCCGGATTCATTCGCCTATTCGCCGTGCTCATGTTGGTCGGATTGATTGGCGGCGTGATTCGCGAATTCAAAGCAAAAGAGCCGATCGTGGATTTCCGCATGTTGCGAGATCGAAATTTCGCCATCTCCACGCTGGCCATGTTTTTTCTCGGCTTCGTACTGTATTCCAGCACGGTGCTCATCCCGCAGATGCTGCAGCAGCTCTTGGGATATCCCGCGACGCTGGCCGGCCTGGCTCTTTCTCCCGGCGGCGCCACCATCATGCTCTGCATGCCAATCGTAGGGTTTCTCGTCTCTCGTGTGGACACGCGTTACCTCATAACATTTGGTTGCACCATCTCCGCCTCCGCTCTGCTCGTAATGGCCGGATGGAATCTTTCGCTCGATTTCAAACATGCCGTTCTTGGACGCGTGTTGCAGTCCTTGGGCCTGGCGTTCCTCTTCATTCCGATTAACGTGTCGGCGTTTGCCACCGTCCCTCGCGAAAAAACCAACATGGGCACGGGCATCATCAATCTGGCCCGCAATGTCGGCGCCAGCGTGGGCATCGCCACAGTCACCACGTTACTCGAGCGGCGAACCCAATTGCATCAGGCGCGTCTAATGGACCATGTGAACGATATGAATCCGGCGCTGAGATCTACATTAACGGGGTTGGCGGCCACCTCGATTTCCGGCGGATCGTCGGGACCCGGCGCGGCCGCGCAAGCCCGCGGCATGCTCTTCAATATGATCGAGCGCCAGGCGACCATGCTCGCTTTCCTCGACAACTTCAAGCTTTTGGGCGTCATTTTTTTCAGCATTATTCCTATCTTCTTTCTTTTGAAGCGCCCAAAGATGGGTGGAGGGAGTGTCCCGGTCCATTAACGAAACTTTGTAACCTTTTCGAGCGTAGTGACTCTTATGAAGCTACTTGGGGGAAGAACATGGCAACACAAGTGATCAATGCAACGCAACTTACCGAACAGAAGTTGATTCGTGCAGGTCAGCGCGGTGACGCTCAAGCAATTGAAGCGCTGTTTGGCCGTTATCACCGCCAGTTGTTCCAGACCGCCCTCCGTGTGCTCGGCAACGCGGAAGACGCCGAGGATGCCCTGCAGGACGGATTGCTCTCGGCCTATCGCAATCTGAAGCGCTTTGAGGGCCGCTCCCAGTTTTCCACCTGGCTCACGCGCATCGTCATCAACGCCGCGCTCATGAAGCGCCGCAGTTCCAAGGCGCGTCCCGCGGTTTCCCTCGATGAAACGCATCACGAGGATGAACTGCCGGCCGCCGAGCGCTACGCGGACGATGGCCCGACTCCGGAACAGGTCTATGCCGGGACCGAAATTCGCGAGATCATCAACGAAAATCTCGACGAACTTTCGCCCTTGCTGCGGACCGCTTTCGTTCTTCGCGAAGTCGAGGGTTATTCCACCGGGGAAGCCGCCAAGAAACTTGGCGTCACGGAAAACACCCTGAAGGCCCGTTTGTGGCGCGCTCGTCATCAACTCGCCGAGCGCCTTGGCCGCCGCCTTCGCCGCATGAAAGACGGCATGTCCGGCACCACCGTCGGCGACGAAGCCTGCAGCTACTGCTAAATCCTCTTCACTCGAAACGGGGCGCAAAAGTCTTGCGCCCATTTTTCATTTCGCCTCAACGGCGCGCCGCTGCGTATTTTCCCAGCACTCGCAGCTCGCTCGTCGCTTCCGCGGCTTCCCGCAGCGCATGCTCAAGATGCTCCGGTTCCTCGGCTTCCACATCCAGATAAAACTGGTACTCCCACGGCCGCCCGTGGATCGGGCGGCTTTCAATCTTCAGCAGGTTCACCCCGTGATTCGCAAAAGGCTCAAGGGAGGCCAACAGCGCTCCCGGTTTGTGCGCCAATCGCATGGCTAGAGAAATCTTCCTGGCATCGGCTCCTCGAAATAGTTTCGCTTCCTCCGGTGGCAGCAGCAAAACGAACCGCGTAAAATTCTCTGCGTTGTCCTGAATGTTTTCCTGCAAAATCACCGCGCCATAATGGCCCGCGGCCCGGCGGCCCGCGATGGACCCGAAGTGCTTGTCCCCGCGCTCCATCATTTCCCGCACGCTGCCCGCCGTATCTTCCGCCGGCAGGCGCTTCACCTGCGGATTCGCGGCAAAAAATCGTTCACACTGCGCCAGCGCCATGGGGTGCGAAGCCACTGCCTTCAATTCTTCCCGCTTCGCTCCGGGCATCCCCATTAACTGGTGCTCGATCGGCAGGATTGTTTCTCCGCACATCTCCAGCTTGCTTTCCAGCAACAGGTCGTACACCCGCACCACCGAACCCGCCAGCGTGTTCTCCACCGGCACCAGCAGCGCATCCGCTGCGCCTTCCTCGATCGCGCGAAACGCCGCCTCAAACGTCGTTCGCGGCACGGTGCGCACTCCACCGCCCAGCAATTGAATCGCAGCTGCTTCGCTGAATGCCCCCGGCTCCCCCTGAAACGCCACACGCATCTTCCTGAAATTCAGTTCCGCCATCAGCGCCCCGGCTGCTCAATTCCTCCGCGTGGTTTCTCTCGCGTTATAATCTTTCTTTCGTTGGAGGTATCCGCATGATGACACAAAATCGTCCGCAGTCGAACGACTACGCTCCCTACTACGGAAAATACATCATGCTTGTCCCTGACGGGGATTTCGTGGAGATTCTCGAAACGCAGCTTAGGGATATGCAGCAACTATTGGAGCCGCTGACCGACGGGCAGGCCGATTTCCGTTATGCTCCCGGCAAATGGTCCATCAAGGAAACCCTCGGTCACGTCAACGACGCCGAGCGCGTCTTCGCCGTTCGTATTCTTCGCATCGCCCGCGGCGATCAGACTCCCCTTCCAGGTTTCGAACAGGACGACTACGTCAAGATTTCGAACGCCTCTTCCCGCAAGCTCTCCAGCCTTCTTGAGGAGTTCACCGCCATCCGCCACGCTACTATCGCGCTGATTCGCTCTCTCGACGATGCATCCTGGCTTCGCCGCGGCACTGCCAGCGGCTACGAAGTTTCCGTGCTCGCCATCGCCTTCATCATCGCGGGCCATGTGTTTCATCACCACACTATCTTTGAAGAGAAATACCTTCCGGCGTTGTCGCGCGCCTGAACCGCCGTTAGATTGGTCCAGCCAATTCCTTCTTCTTCTCGGTGGCCCAGTGCGCATGTCTCGGGGTCTGTGCCGCCTCTTCGTGTTCCCCCAGGCGGACTTCGATCTGCCGATGTGCTCGCCCTTCGCGCTGCGATATTTTTCGTTTCCTGCCCGGCCACGCCAGGTAGAAAAGCAGTACGGTCGCCAACGCCAAAAATACTCCTCCGCCGACCACGGAAAATGTACCTTCGTCCAACGGTTGCACGATCGCCTCTGTCAGCAGATAGCTTCCGCAGAACAGCAGCCCGGCTTCCGTGAACAAGCCGAGGCCCAGAAAAACACGCGGCAGGCTCGCCTTTACGACCAGCGGTGACTTGCTGCGCCCAAATGCTCCAACAATTCTCATCTCTCGCATGGCGTCGCTTCCTTTTCTTTCATCCCTTCTGCTTCGCTGTTGGCCTCTTCCCGCAGGAATTTCAAATAAGAAAAAACCGTGGCGCGTGTTTCTTTCCTCATCAATCGGCCGCAACTGCAAACGCGCGTCTCCCGGCCGCTATCCGCCTCGTCGCCTGCCACAGTCATTCCGCAATCCCGGTTCGGGCAAATCCAATGCGCAGCTTCTCCCCTCAGCATCTCCGCCTCCTTGTAGTAATTGACTGGTTACGACACCTGCTGGTATTCCGGAGGTTTGATGCGCTTGCTTATATAGCAGTGGGATATTTTACGCAATAGTAAAAATACTTTTTCACGAAATAACCCGGCCCGGGGTTGCCGGACAGTTTTGTGCAAATGTTTTCACGCCGGCTTCCCGATTCGGGAAATGCACCCTGAACTCCTCCCACGTTTTTTTACGCATACTTTGAAGCCGGCCTTTCCTCGTTCGCGTCTGCTAAACGGCTTTGAACGATTGGAATAGCAAGAATCATAAGTGCGGGCGAACTCGGCATCCCCGCTTAAATGGCTTCTTGGTTTTGCCGATTCCCGTTCTGGAATTCGCCTCTCGCCGGCCCGTTCGTCGTGGCCGCGCCCATCGAGTTGCCCCGTCCTCGAACCCGCTGTTACAATTAACTTTTTGCCGGACCCGCTTGCGTTCCACTGGGCAATTCCGTCTGCATCTTCCATCTTTGCCCGAACGTTTTTGAGGTGGAGTTTGGCCTGTGCGAAGGGAGACTACGCGTGGCGAAATATGATGTTGCAATAATCGGTAGCGGTCCTGGAGGTTACGTCGCGGCCATTCGCGCCGGCGAACTCGGATTGAAGACCATCGTCATCGAAAAGGATCCCTTCCTGGGCGGCACTTGCCTGCACGTAGGCTGCATTCCCACCAAAGTTCTCCTGCACCACGCCGATGTCTACGACCATTTCAAGAACGCCGCCGAACTCGGCTTCGAAATTCCCGGTGTGAAAATCAATTGGACCAACATCCTGGCCCGCAAATCGAAAATCGTCACCAAGCACGCCAAGGGCATCGAATTTCTTTTCAAGAAAAATAAGGTCGAATGGAAGCAGGGTTGGGGAAAATACGAAGGCCCTGGCAAAATCAGCGTCGAAAAAGACGGCAAGAAAGAAATCATCGAAGCCGGCGCCATCCTCATGGTCAGCGGTTCGGAAGCCAAGTCGCTTCCCGGCATTGAGCCGGATCACAAGACCATCGTTACCAACCGTTCCATTCTTGAGCTTCCGGAAATTCCCAAGACACTCATCGTCATCGGAGCCGGCGCCGTCGGGGTCGAGTTTGCATCCATTTACAACTCCTTCGGCACCGAAGTCACCATTCTTGAAGCCTTGCCGCGTGTCGTCCCAGTCGAAGACGAGGAAATCTCCGCCGAGCTTGAAAAGAGCTTCAAAAAAAAGGGCATCAACATCCAGACCGGCTGCATGGTGGATGGCGTGAAGAAAGACGCTAAGGGCGTCACCGTCTCCTTCAAAGACAAGGACGGAAAAGCGCAAACGCTCCAGGCGGAAAAGCTGCTTCTTGCCGTTGGCCGAATGGCCATGACCGATAATTGCGGCCTCGAAAAATCCAAAGCCAAAGTCGAGCGCGGCTTCGTGCACGTCAATCAGTTCATGGAAACCGGCGAGCCAGGCCTCTACGCCATCGGCGACATCGTCGCCGGCCTGCCGCAACTCGCCCACGCCGCCATGATGGAGGGCATCGTCGCCGTCACGCACATCGCGGGCAAGCCCACGCACACCATCAACAAGCTGCGCATTCCCAATGCCACCTACTGTGAACCGCAGATCGGCTCCATCGGCATGACCGAAAAACAGGCCCGCGACGCAGGTTACACCGTGAAAACCGGCAAATTCCCCTTCGTCGGCAACAGTAAGGCCACCATTCTTGGCAATCACGGCGGTTTCATTAAGGTTGTCACCAACGAACAATACGGCGAAGTCCTCGGCATCCACATCATCGGTCCACTTGCCACGGAAATTTTGTCCGAAGCCGCCGCCGTCCTGAATCTCGAAGGCACCATCGACGACATGATGAACATGATTCACGCGCATCCCACCGTCTGGGAAGCCATGGGCGACGCCTTCGCCTCCGTCCGCGGCCTGCAGATCAACGTGTGAGGCTTCAGAATTTGCGATCAGCGATCAGATAACAGATATCAGGAAGCAAAGGCGAGGTTCCTGTTCGCTGATCGCTGTTATCTGTTATCCCTCTTTTCCCATGCCAACGCTTCTCATCACCGACCTTGGCCTCCTCTCCTGGTCCGACGCCTACGCCTTTCAGCAGCGCATCGTCGCCGCCCGCAAAGCCGGCGCCATCGACGATGTCATTCTCTTCTGCGAGCATCCCCACGTCCTCACCCTCGGGCGCAACGCCAGCCAGAAAAATCTCCTAGCCTCCGAAAGTGTCCTGCGCCAGAAGAATGTCGAGCTCCGCGAAACCAACCGCGGCGGCGACATCACCTATCACGGTCCCGGCCAAATCGTCGGCTACCCGATCCTCAATCTCGATCCCATCCGCCGCGATGTGCACTGGTACGTCCGCACCCTCGAAGAGGCCATGATCCGCGCCTCCGCCGACTTCGGCATCACCACCTATCGCATTCCCGGCAAAACCGGCATCTGGGTGCAGCCTCCCGGCAATATCCCCGAAGAAAAACTCGCGGCCATCGGCGTCCACATCAGCCGCTGGGTCACCTCCCACGGGTTTGCCTTCAACGTCTCCACCGACCTCCGCTACTTCGACCTCATCATTCCCTGTGGCATCTCCGACCGCAAAGCCACGTCCCTCGAAAAACTTTTGCATCGCAACGTCGCCCTCGACGAAGCAAAGCCGCGCCTCATTCACCATCTTTCCGAACTCTTCTCACTCACGCCAAAAGAAGTTTCCTCCCAACAGTTGCTCGCAGCGCTTTCCAGCACGAACCAATAAAAAAGACCCCGCGCCGAAACTCACACGCGGGGTCTTTGCTGATTTTCTCTCGTGAAGTGAACTACATCCTTACTTCATTCCGCCTACCTTGAACATAATCGACCGGCCCACTTCCGACCGCGAAGCGTCCGGGTCGATCGTTTTCAGGAACTCTGCCGTGATGGCATCCTGTTCTTCCTGGCTTCGTTTGTCCCGATCCGCCATATACGCCGCGCGTATCTTTTCGAACCCTCCCAGGTCCTTCGTGGCATACCACACGAAATGCGTGAAGTCGCCGTCTGTCCGCACCTCTTCCACGGCCAGTCCGTACGCCAGCACCGTGCCGTCCGCTACCAGTTTGTCCAAAACCGGCTTGTTGTATTTTTCCCAGACCTTGCGGTAATCGCCGCCCTTGCCGGGCTTCACCTTTACGTAGTTGTAGCGGGTCCACGGCAGTACGCCGGCCGGCGGCGCACCCGTGCCCGTCACGAACACCAGGTCGCGCGTGATGTAATCACGCGTCTTGCTGACGTCCGCCGCTTCCATCATTCGCGCGGTAACCGTTGCCCCGCCGGAGGATCCCTTCTTCGCCGTGCCGGACTTCGTCGCTTCCTCGTCCAGCTTCGCGATTTGCGCCCGCATTGCGCTGTCCACTTTCTCAATGCCGGACCAGTCCGCAACCGAGTACCAGATTATGTGCGTGCTGTTTCCCGGCGCGCGCAACAATCCTACGTGCACGCCCCAGGCCAGAATCACGCCGTCCGCCAGCAATTTGTCGCGCACCGGCGCGCCTACCGTCTTTACCAAATCCATAAACTGCGCGTCTTTTCCGGGATTCACTGTGTACTCATACCAGAACGTCAGCGGCTGCATCTTCGCGTCCTGCGCCACTGCCGTAAGGCACGACATCAACACCACGGCCAAACAAAGCAATATTCTCTTCTTCATTTTCAACGATCTCCTTGAACGTACGAGTTTCGCCTGCGCATGAAAGCTTTCTGATTTGCTTGTGCTAACGAAGCGCAAACGTTGGGCAGGCGAATGACGTTTGGACTTCCGAAGGGGCCGACCTGCGTCAGAATGACCCTGTTTGTAGCACCGAACTCCGTGTTCGGTCAAGAAGACGGGAACCGTGGTAGCGGACGTGCTTCGGGCGAATGGCACCTACTATGGATGGGCCGTTTTGCTGGTGGATGGAACCACTTCGATCTCGAATACCGCCGGCCACCGCTTCCCGGTGACGAAGAGCCGGTCATGCTGGGGATCGTAAGCAATTCCATTGAGGACGGATTCGGCATCCATCCTTTGATCCGGAGGTAGTAAGCCTGTGAGGTCGATCCATGCGATCACATGGCCGTCCTTCGGCGAAATCCGCGCGATCCTGTCTGAGTGCCAGACGTTGGCATAAATCTCGCCCTTGATGAACTCAAGTTCATTAAGCTGATCGATGATTTTGCTGCCGTCTTTTACGAGAATGTGATGGGTTTCCCGAAAGGTATCGGGGTCGCGAAAGCGCAACGTAGCGGTGCCATCGCTGGTAATGAGTTCTTTCGCCGTACGAGTCATGCCCCATCCCTCTCCGGTATAGCTGAACTGCTTCAGCACTCGCAGCGTGAATCGGTCGTAGACGAAGCAGATATGAGACTTCCACGTCCATTGGTAAACAGTCGAACCCCAGTCGACGATCCCCTCGCCGAAATATTCAGACGGGAGATCGTGACGCAGCAAGGTTCTACCTGTTTCCGGTGCGATGGCCATTACAGCGGAGCGTCCATTGATGCCGATGCTCTCGTAAAATATCCCGTCGAGGTAGAACAACCCTTCCGTGTAGCTGTCGGTCGAGTGAGGATATCTCGCCACGACCTTGTAACCGTAAATGGGTGCGGCGTTTGTGTAGCCTCCAAAAAGTATGGAAATGGCAAACGTGGATCCCACGAAAAGCGTGCGCAGGTAATCGGCTCGAGCAAGCATAGTCTTTCGAACTAGAGTACATGGAAAATCGGAGAGCCCGGCAGCAGAGTGCCGGGGTCGGAGCTTCTCCACACCAATGCTTGTCGCCTGGTTCCGCGGGCCAACCATCTGAGCCGCCGGCCGTTTCCGGGATTCTTGGTTCGCCCTGGCCCTGCAAGTCTTGTTGAATTTCAAACTGGCCCACCGCCGAAATTTTGCTTGACAGGCCGGCCGTATTCCATCAATACTAAACCGTATGGTTAAGTATTCTCAATCCCTCGATTCCACCTTTGGCGCGCTCGCCGACCCCACTCGCCGCGCCATCCTTGCTTCCCTCATGCTCGGCGAAGCCTCCATGTCCGATCTTGCCGGCCCTCACCGCATGTCGCTTCCCGCGGTAATGAAGCACGTCCGCGTCCTCCAGCAAGCCGGCCTCGTCTCGCAAAAGAAGATCGGCCGCACACGCTTCTGCCAACTCGCTCCGGCTCCCCTGAAGCAAGCCGAAAACTGGATTGCCCAGTACCGCCGCTTCTGGGAAGGCACTTTCGATTCCCTCGAACGTTTCCTCAGCCAGGATCCATCGCCCGAAAAGCAGACAGAACAGCAAAAGGAGAAACAATCATGGCCACACCGCAATCGCAACCGGAACACTCGATCCAGTTAACGCGCACCTTCGCGGCTCCCCGCGACCGCGTGTACCGCGCCTGGACCGACGCCCGCGAATTCGCCCAGTGGTTCCATCCCACGGCGGACTACAAGACCGTCATCACCAGCCTCGATCTCCGCGTCGGCGGAAAATACTCCCTGGAAATGCATCACAAAGACGGCAATGTCCACAACCTCAGCGGCACCTACGAAGAGATCAAGCCACCCGAGAAAATCGCTTTCACCTGGCTCTGGCAACAGGACGAAACAAGGACGGAATCCCTCGTCACGGTAACTTTCAAAGACCTCGGCGGCTCCACCGAAGTCAGCCTGACCCACAAAAACCTGCTGACCGCCGAAGCCCGTGAAAAGCACAACCAGGGCTGGATCGGCTGCCTCGGCCAACTCGACGCCTATCTGGCGTGATCGTAACCTCACGTGTAGTGGCCGGTCTTTAGACCGGCCACTCTAACTTTCCTCTTTCCTCAATGTAGCGCTGGCTTTTAAGCCAGTTGTTTTGTGACCAACTCCCGGCTAAATTTCAAACTCAGCCACAACCCCCAGCAGCCGGATCAACGCCGCACGTTCTTCTGCACTCAGAATGCGTCGGAGCCCCTCCTCGGCCGCACGCCGCTCCTTGATGAGGAACTCCCGGTACTTTTCTCCCTTTGGCGTCAGTCGGATTACAAAAGTCCGGCCCGTCCCCGCCTTTTTCTTCGAAACCAGCCCTTCCTTCAGCATCGTCCCGATCGAACGGTGCACCACCGTCCTGTCAAATCCAAGCAATGTGGCAATCTGGTTCTGATTCCGCTCCGCGCCACCTCGCAGCGTGGAGAGAATAAATCCCCGCGTCTGCGAACAGCCGGTGCGGCGTTCCAATTGCTTGCTCACGGAAAAATACGCAGCCGCAAGATGGACCAGCACCGAGTCCTTCAGGATTTCGTCCGGAATCGTTTTTCTGTCCACGGCAATCATAGAACCGTCACCGTCGATTCCAGCGGCCGTCGCCACTGCGGCTGCTCCTTGTACGTCGCCGACTTTTTCCCAATCGCAATCACCATCACGATGTCGTGGTATTTCCGGGAAAGCCCCAGAAATTTCGAGAGCCGCGCGCCGTCGAATCCCTCCATCGGGCAGGTGTTGAACCCCAGCGCTTCCGCAGCAATCATCAGGTTCCCGCAAGCCAGGGCCGTGCTCTTGGTCGCCCACTTGAAAAGGCCCTGCCTGGTTATCGGCACCATGCCGATCACTTTCCACAAGTGCACCGTCCTTAATATCGCCCACTTCGCTGCGCCGAAAATGTTGAACCACCCTTGGATGTAAAACCACTTGGCGAATTTGGCCTTCCGTTCGTACTCCCGGATCTTTTCCTCAGAGAATTTTGCTTCGCGCATCCACTGCAACTGTCCCTCCCCGGTCTCTTTCCACAAACCCAAGTCCGCCACCGCGACAACCAGGACGGATGCCGTCTTGGCCGCCGATTGGCCCATGCATAGCTCCGCCGCTTTCTCTTTTTTCGTCGGAGTGTCAATCCAAATCAGGCGGTATGGCTGGCTGTTGAAGCTCGACGGCGCCGCGCACGCCGCGCGCAAAATCTGCACCCGCGTCTCGGAAGGGACGGGAACAGGATCGAAGGCGCGAATCGCCCTCCGCTGCAGCAGGGATTCTAGGTTGCTGGTCATGGTTGCCTCCATGTTGCTAGTACAACATAAAGATGTTGCATATGCAACAGGAAAATCAACCGGCCAATTTGTCTTCCTTCAGCCCCTCCCCGGCCACCCCTACGCCTTCCCCCCATTCGCCATCCGCCTCGGTTCGCCGTAAGATAGACAATCGGACGTTCATCGGGAGACCTGCCGAAGATGCCTGCCACCGAAACAGCCGCCAAGACGAAACTCTCGCGCCAGCAATACCTCGACCTCTACTACTTCATGCGCCTCAACCGCGAGGTCGAGGACACCATGACCCGGCTCTTCCGCCAGAACAAGATCGTCGGCGGCCTCTACTCCAGCCTCGGCCAGGAAGCCATCTCCGTCGCCAGCGCCTTCGCCCTCCAGAAAAAAGACTGGATGGCTCCGATGATCCGCAACATCGGCGCGCTGCTCGTCAAAGGCGTTCCCCCGCGCGATATCTTCACCCAGCACATGGCGAAATACACCTCGCCCACCAAAGGTAAAGATGGCACCAGCCACTTCGGAGATCTCGAAAATCTCCACATCGTTTCGCCCATTTCCATGCTCGGCGATCTCATTCCCGTGCTTACCGGCGTCGCCATGGCCGGCCGCTACCTCGGCCAGAAAATCGTGGCCATGACCTGGATCGGTGACGGCGGCAGCTCGACCGGCGTCTTTCACGAAGGCCTGAATCTCGCCGCCTCGCAGAAAGCCGCGTTTGTCCTGATTCTGGAAAATAACCAATGGGCTTATTCCACGCCGGTGCGCCGCCAGGTGCCCCTCGAAGATCTGGCCGATCGCGCCAAGGCCTATGGCATTGCCAGCTACATTGTGGATGGCAACGACCCGGTCGCGGTCTACTCAACCGCCAAAGAAGCCGTCGAGCGCGCCCGCTCTGGCGAAGGCCCCATCCTCATCGAAGCCAAAACCTTCCGCCGCCGCGGCCACGCCCAGCACGACCCCGCTGAATACGTCCCGGCCGAGCAGCGCGAATACTGGGAGAAGCGCGACCCCATCACGCTCTACGAAAAATTTCTGAGCACCGAAAAAATCCTCGATGCCAAAGGCAAAAAAGAAATCGAAGACAAGATCAACGCGCTCCTCGAAAAAGAACGCGAGTTCGCCGAAAACTCCCCGATGCCCCCGCAGGAACTGGCCTCCGAAGGCGTCTATTGCACCGGCGACGATTGCCACAAGATCCGCCCCAAGTGGGAACGCCCGATCGCCGAAGTGACCCCGCCGAAATCCAGTGTCGAACCTGTCTGGCTCGTCGAAGGCTTTGGCCGCGGCAAAACGTCGTCGCGCGAAAACGCACCGATTCATTTCGGCGACACGCAACCGGCCGCCGAAGAGCCTGCGGCAAAAACAAAATCTCCGGCAAAGGCCGCGACAAAGCCTCCCGCCAGAAAATCAGCCCCGGCAAAATCCGCCGCCCGCGGAAAGGCCCGGAGGTAACTCATGGCCCCCATCACCTTTCTCGAAGCCATCCGCCAGGCCATGTTCGAAGAGATGGCCGCCGATCCGAGCGTCGTGCTCATCGGCGAAGATGTCGGCGTCTATGGCGGCGCCTTCAAAACCAGCGAAGGCCTGCTCGAAAAATTCGGCTGGGAGCGCGTCATCGACACCCCCATCAGCGAAAGCGCCATCATCGGCGCGGCCTGCGGCATGAGCTATCTCGGCCTGCGCCCCATCGCCGAAATGCAGTTCATCGATTTCATCGCCTGCTGCTTCAACCAACTCACCAATTTCGTCGCCAAGGGACACTATCTCTGGAACGCCCCCGCGCCAATCGTGGTACGCGGCCCCTCCGGCGGCGGCGTCCACGGCGGCCCGTTCCACTCCGCCAATCCCGAAATGTATTTTCTCCATACCCCGGGAATGAAAATCGTCTATCCCTCCACGCCTTACGACGCCAAAGGCCTGCTCAAGGCCAGCATCCGCGACAACAACCCCGTTCTCTTCTTCGAACACAAATTTCTCTACCGCCGCATCAAGGAAGAAATCCCCGAAGGCGACTACACAGTTCCGCTCGGCAAAGCGGTCGTCCGCCGCGAAGGAAAGCACCTCACGATTCTTTCCTACGCCGCGATGATGCACACCTCGCTCGAAGCCGCCGAAGCCCTCGCCAAAGAGGGCATTGAAGCCGAGGTCATCGACCTCCGCACGTTAATGCCGCTGGACGAAGAAACAATTCTCCAGTCCATTCGCAAAACCAACAAATGCCTCGTCGTTCACGAAGACACCAAAACCGGCGGCATCTCCGGCGAAATCGCCGCCATCCTCTTCGAAAAAGCCTTCCACGACCTCGACGGCCCGGTCCTCCGCGTAGCGTCTCTCGACACGCCCGTCCCCTACGCACCCACACTCGAGGAAGCCTTCCTCCCCAACGCTCAAAAGGTCTTCACCGCCGCCAAAGACCTGGCGAAGTTCTAAGCCGCGTAGCGGCCACTCCCGCCTTTGTAGAGGCCGCCTTCTGAGGCGCGTTTTTTGCGCCCCGGATGAATTTACGGGGCGGGCTCTCCTCGCCCTGATTCAAAAAGTTACTAACCGATTGAACCCGCGATTCTGCATTGGTAAGCTCGCTTTCCACCGATCGCGTAAACTCGTTGCTGCACGGAGTTGGCACGGCATTCTCCTCCCCGTTCTTTTTCTCGCTCCCCGTTGCCGCGTATCTCAACTTCCGCAAGGCCCGGGACGCCCGGATTGTTCTACTCTGGAGGATTCGAGGAATGCGGTCGGTTCACATCTGTCTCACGGTGATCCTGTATTCCTGCGTTTCCGGTGGCCTCGTCGCCGCTCCCGGCGGCGCGACGCTTAGCGGCAAAGTCACGCTCAGCGGCGCTCTCGCGAAGCCCAAACCGCTGGACCTTTCGAAAGAACCCTCATGCGCACAATTGCACGCCGCTAATCCGCTTGTTTCCGAATCGCTGATCGTTGGCCCGGGCAATGCGGTTCGTAACGTCGTCGTTTACATTTCCGAGGGTGCGCCCTATCCCGGCCCCGTTCCCTCGACTCCCGTCCTTTTTGACCAACAGGGCTGCCAGTACACGACGCATGTCCTCGCTTTCCGCGCCGGCCAGGAAGTGAAAATCTCCAACAGCGATCCGTTTGCCCACAACATCCATCCTCTCGCCAAGGTAAACCGCGAGTGGAACAAACTTCAGCCCCCGCGCACTCCGCCCTTCGCCTACGCTTACGAAAACGAAGAATTTATTCCCGTGAAGTGCAACCTGCATCCCTGGATGCAGGGCTACTTCGCGGTTCTGAGAACGCCATATTTCGCGGTCACCGGTGACGACGGCGGCTTCGTCCTCCCGGACCTGCCGCCCGGCCGCTACACCATTACCGCGTGGCATGAAACCCTCGGCACCCTGTCCCAGGAAATCGAGATCAAGTCGAGTGGCGAGCCGCAGACCGTCAACTTCACCTTCACGGCCAAGCCTTGATGCATGTATTTCCCCGCATTTCCCGCCCCAGCCCGAACTTTCGGCCCCGCCCTTTTCGCCCCTCGCCTTTCGCTGTAAACTAGGAAGGTTCCGCGGAACATGCCAAGCGCGCTACGCATTCCGTAAGTTTCATACGGCTTATCAGGCGAAGGAGAGCAATCCCATGGCAGTTGACGTCGTCATGCCCCAGATGGGCGAAAGCATCTTTGAAGGCACTATCACCAAATGGCTCAAGAAGCCCGGCGACAAGGTCGAGCGCGACGAGCCCCTCTTTGAAATCTCCACGGACAAAGTCGACGCCGAAATTCCTTCCCCCTCCGCGGGCGTCCTCAAAGAAATCAAGATTGCCGAAGGCCAGACCGTTCCGATCCAGACCATCGTGGCCGTGATTGACGGCGCGGGCTCAGCCGCGGCCTCCGCGCCTGCTCCTGCAGCGTCCCCGGCCAAAGCTGCCCCGGCTCCTGCACCTGCCGCAGCGAAGCCCGCCGCTCCTGCGCCCGCGGCACCTGTATCCGCTCCCGTAGCGCCTCCGGCCGCTTCTTCCGGTTCCACCGAACGCATTCACTCTTCGCCGCTCGTCCGCCGCCTCGCCAAGGAACACGGCGTTGACCTCTCCGCCATTGAAGGCTCAGGCGCCGGTGGCCGCATCACCAAGGAAGACATCGAAGCCGTCATCGCCGGGCAATCCGCTCCGGCTGCCGCACCCTCTCCGGCTCCCGCCGCCGTTGCGCGCCCTTCTGTTCCGCCGCCGACTCCCGCGCCGATGGCCGTTCCCGGCGCGCCAGCCGCGCATGGCAGCCAGTACGTCGCGGCCCTCCAAGTCGGTGTCCCTCGTGAGCGCATTTATTTCGGCAACTACGAAGTGCAGCCGCTCAGCAACATGCGCCAGAAAATCGCCGAGCACATGGTCGCCTCCAAGCATGTTTCCGCGCACGTCTATTCCGTCGATGAAATCGACATGACCAAAGTCGCGGCCATCCGCGCCAAGGCCAGGGAAGAGTTCGAAAAGCGCTACGAGACCAAGCTCACCTTCATGCCGTTCTTTGTGAAAGCCGTGGTCGCCGGCCTCCGCGCGTATCCCACGCTCAACGCTTCGCTCGACGGCACCAATATGGTCCTGCACCGGGAGATCAACATCGGCATGGCCGTGGCGCTCGACTGGGGCCTGATTGTGCCGGTCATCAAGAACGCCGACGAGAAAAATCTCCTCGGCATCCAGCGCAATCTCAACGATCTTGCCGAGCGCGCCCGCTCCAAAAAGCTCAAGCCCGAGGAAGTGCAGGAAGGCACCTTCTCCATCACCAATCCGGGCGTCTTCGGCGGCCTCTTCGGCCTGCCGGTCATCAGCCAGCCGAACGTAGGCATTCTCGGTCTCGGCGCCATCGAAAAGCGCCCCGTGGTGATCAACGATTCCATCGCCATCCGCTCGATGTGCTACGTTACCCTCAGCTACGACCACCGCGTCGTGGACGGCGCCGTAGCCCACCAGTTTTTACACAAAGTGAAAGAGACCCTGGAGAACTGGTCCGAGCCCCTCGTCTAGGGAAGTGACTGGTGATCGGTAGCTGGTGACTGGATTCAAGCCACCAGTCACCCGCGGCCAGCGATCAGTTGGCTTCTGCTATCTGATCGCTGTTAACTGTTATCCGCTTTCCTCTTACCGATTACTTCCTACCGCATCAACGGCTGCATGCGCGCCATGCTATACTTGTATAGCGAGGTCCTATGCTGGCGATCCGCCTTCCTGAATCCATCGAAAAGCGCCTGGAAAAGCTCGCCAAGCGAACCGGGCGCACCAAGACTTTTTATGCCCGCGAAGCTATCCTGCGGCACATTGAGGAGTTGGAAGATCTGTATCTGGCCGAACGCTCCCTGGATCGCATCCGCAGCGGCGAATCACCCACAATTCCGCTCGAAGACGTCCTAAAACGTCATGCCCTGGAAGATTGAGTTTTCCGTCGAAGCCGACCGCGAACTCAGCAAGCTCGACCCGCAACACGCCAAACGCATTCTGAAATTTCTGCGGGGACGCGTCGCAAAACTGGACGATCCGCGAAGCATCGGCAAAGCCCTGCAAGGCTCGCGGCTCGGCGAATTCTGGCGATACCGCGTTGGGCCCTTCCGTGTCATCTGCAAAATTGAAGACGCTCGCCTGTTGGTGCTGGTCCTCCGCATCGGCGACCGCAGGGAGATTTACCGCTGACTCGGAACCGAACCTGCAAAAACTCGATCCGCTCCTCGAAGCATTCCCCCGCCGCCAAACCGGTGGTTCCTGCTAGCTGATCGCTGTTTTCTATTGTCCATTCCGCTCTTACTGATTCCCGACTACTGTTCACTGATTACTTCTTCACTGGATCAACGGGCGCATCTTCGCCGTCCACACCGCCAACCCTTCCAGCGGCACCGCGTCCACGCCCGCATCACGCAGGGTTTCGCGCACAAACTGGTGCCGTTCGTTTTCCTCGATCAGGAGCACGTCCGTCACCGCCGTGAATTCGCTCGCGGCCACCTTGCCGCGGATCCGTTCCACAGTGTAAGCAAGCGACTTCACTTCTCCCGGCGCGCGTGAAACGCTCAGGGTCTGCACGAACCCCCGCGTGCCGTTCCGCCGGTAGCCGTAGTCGATGCGCATCGGGTCGCCCGAAAACGTGAACTCCTCCGCGCGAACGCCCTTCTGCAGGCGTTCCCAAACCCGCGCCTGTTTGAAAACCTGCGCGCAATACGAGCGGATCGCCCCGCGGTTTCCCGGCGCCCCCACCCGGGCCGCGCCGCGCTGCAACGCCACGTGGTCGGTGTAGAGCCGCTCCGTCTCCGCGTCCAAGTCGTCCGCGTGGACGCCCTTCTGCGGCGCCAGTTGCAGAGCGTTCGATAGCGTATCGTCCCACTTTCCGAGCAGCTTCAGCCAATCCGCGCTGGCCCGAACGCTCTCCGATCTGCTGGCCGCTCCGCTTCCGTTGCCATCGAAAAGTTGCGTAGCCGTTAAAAACCGGCTCTCCAGGTCGTCCCGCAACGCCCGCAGCAGTTCCTCGTCCGCGCTCGGGTGCAGCCGCCGCACGCGGGCATACTCTTCCGGCTCCTCGATCAGCCGCATCCGCCGTTCGCCCGATTCCGGATCGAACACCAGCACGCCAATGTTCACCCACTCGTCGCGCACCAGGTTCGGCGTGTAGCGCAGCACGCGGTAGGCAAAGGACTTGTCCATTGAACCTGGTAGCGTTCCCATCGTCTTCCTCCCCCGGAATGTGACTGGTGACTGGTGCTTAGTGACTGGTGAAAACCGATCCCAGTCCGGTTCCGTCTCCTCTTGTACAGCCGACAGCCACGGCTCATTCTTCGCTGGTCGCCGGCCGTCTCTTGCTCTCCATCAGTTACCAGCCACCAATTACCAGTCACTCTTCACCGGCCACCGGTCGCTGGCCACTGTCCGCTTTCCACCAGTCACTAGTCACTACTCACCAGTCACTTCCACCCCGAAAACGGCTGCCGGTTCGAACTCCTCGCCGACAAGATCAGCTCCTCCACCCGCCGTTTCCTCCGGTGCAACTGTTCCAGCACCTTCAGCACCGCGTCGTAGTCGTCCTCATACCACGCGGGTGGAATCTCCTCCGCCAGTTCCGCCAGAACCTTTTCCGTAATCCGCTTTTCCAATCGCTCCAGCCAGGGGCCGAACGAATCCATTCCGGTCACGCCCTCGTACACCCGGCTTCGCGCGTACAACCCGCGCAGCGGTGCATCCGGAAAATTCCACTCGCCCGCGTTGAAGCAGAATCCCTGGTCGATCATCACGGTCTTGTACGCCCTCTCGCGCCCCGCTTCTCCCGGCGCCACTTCCCGGTCAGGTTCCCGCTGCATGTCCCCGCGCGGCAACGTTCCACGTGCAACTTCCCTTTGTCCCAAACTAGGTCCTGGTCTGGGCGCAAGCCCTGCCGCCGCCGCTCCCGGCGTAACCCCTGTGGCCCGCCCCGCCTCTTCAAAAAAAACCGTCTGCCTCCCATTCGTGTTGCAGACCCACTTGTCGAAAACGAGCATCCCCGCGAAGTCGTGCAGATTTTCCACTTCGCGCAGTTTTTCGTCCGGCAGAAAGTCGTGCAGTGCCATCTGCCGTGGGTCCCCCGGATACCGCGAGCCGAACTGCAGCCCCGCCACGCACGGTGTCCGCGACCTCGGCAATTCGATACACAATTCCGGCGTCAGCCGGATCAACTCCGCCCCCACCTCGACGACTTCCACCGGTGCCGTCGGCAGCCCCAGCCGCGAGGCCAACCGTGTACCCAGCAGTTCGTTCACCAGGATCCTTCGATGCTGCGGGTTATTTTGAAACTTCACCACATAGTAGTTTTCATCCGAACAGCGCATCAGGTGCGACTGGGCGCCGCCGCGCATCCGCCGGATCTGCTCCAAAGCCTTGACCATGTGCGGTTATCCTAACGATACTTAATTGTCCAGGCAAGTTTCTCCTCTCCCTCAGCGCTCATCCCTCCCTTTCCGGGACGCGCGGCCCGCCGTTTTGGTCCATCTGTCTTCGCTGCCTCTCTCCCATTCCGGCACCTTCGCGCAAAAAAAAGGCCCCCCGGTTTTCCCGGGGAGCCTTTGGTGAAATTTTCGAAACCGCGCCTGTTCTACCGGCGCCGCTTCTTGGCCGGCTTCTTCGCCGCCTTTTTCTTCGGCTTGGCCTTCGCTTTCTTGGCCGGTTTCTTCTTGGCGGGCTTCTTCGCCGCCTTCTTCGCGGCTTTCTTGGGAGCTGCCTTCTTTGGGGAGGGCTTTGGCGCGGGCTTCGCCGCCGGTTTGGCCGCGGGTTCGTCGCCCTCGTCTCCGGGCTCCTCCTCCACGATCAGCAGCTCTTCCTCTTCTTCGACAATAGCTCCCGGCTCTCCGCCGAGCTCTTCATCGTCTTCCAACCGGGACAGCTCTTCGTCGTCTTCAAACTGATCTTTCTCGAATTCCATGCTCTCCTCCCCATGGGGAACTTTCTTGCCCGTTGTTCTTGGCACGCTGCACCAGTCGGAGATGGACTGCACTCCGTCCTTGCGATTTGTTATCCCACTCCACGGTCCTTGTCAAGCTTTCCTGATAACAACTCCCCCTTTCCACGCAAAATTCTCATTCTGGTGCTCCCTGGTCCGCTTGCCTGCGTAAGCCGCTGGCCCTGCCAGGCGCTTCCACCAGTCACCAATCACGAGTAACGAGTCACTTTTCTTCAAGGTTTCGTCTGGCTGCCGGCCGTACCCGCCGGCTTCTTCCGCCGCGTTTTCGCCGAACTCTTCACCGTATGGGCCTCCGGCGCTCCTCCCACCGTGTAGATCCGCAACACCATCCCGCGGCTCACCTTGCCACCCTTCAGCCCGTTCCATTTCCGGATGTCAGCATCTGTCACGCTGAACTGGTCGGCGATTCCCCCCAACGTATCTCCGCGCCTCACCCGGTAGCGTACCAGCCGGCTCTTGGTCTCTTCCACGGGACGGGCCGCCGGGATAATCAGCTTTTCGCCAGCTTCCAGTCCTGTTCCCGCTTCCAGGTCGTTGGCCGCCGCAATCGCCCCCGGGGTCACCCGATACTTTTTGGCGATCGACGTCAGCGTCTCCCCGCTCTCCACCCGGTGCCGCCGCCAGCTCACCCACTTGTCCGCTGGAATATCCGCGATCTCCGCCGAAAACGTTTCCGCCGAGCCCTTCGGCAGGTGCAGCACAAACTCCGGATCGTCCGGCGTCGCCATCCGCAGCAGGGAAGGATTCAACGTTCGCAGCGTGGTCACGTCCACGTCAATCGTCTCGGCCACCAGCCGCAGGTCGACTGCCCGCCCCGGCTTCACCGTGTCCGTCTCCACTGCCTGCTCCGGGTCCACCGAAATTCCGTAGTGCGCCGCGTCCTTGGCAATCAGCGTCAGCGCCAGGATGATCGGCACGTAGTTTTTCGTCTCGCGTGGCAGCACGTTCCGTTTGTACAGCTCCCAGAAATCCGCGTATCCGGTCCGCTCCACGCCCTTCTGCACGTTTCCCGGCCCGCAGTTGTACGCCGCAATCGCCAGATACCAGTCTCCGAACAATCCGTAAAGATCCCGCAGGTGCTGCGCCGCCGCCCGCGTCGCCTTTTCCGGATCCATCCGCTCGTCCACCCACCATGTCCGCTTCAATCCGTATTCGTTTCCGCGCCACTGCACGAACTGCCAGATGCCCCTCGCCCCCGCGCGCGAAAGCGCCAGCGGCTGAAACGCGCTCTCCGCCTGCGCCAGGTAGATCAGGTCCTGCGGCACGCCCTCTTCCCGCAGCACCCGGGCGATCATGTCGTCGTATTTTCCCTTGCGCCGCAATCCGTTTTCCACGATCGCCCGCCCGCGTGGCGTCTGGAAAAAGTTCAGGTAGGAAGCCACCACGTCGTTCACCGTCAGAGGCAGGTCGTGCGAAACGCTCTTGGCGGCCTCTTCTGCCCGTGCCCTCAGTTTCGGGTCCACCGGAAAGGTCATCTCCGCCACTTCGTCAATCGGAGCCGGTACCGCCGGAGCCTCGCTGAACCCGTCTCCCGCGCGGAACGCCTGCAACTCGTACGCGTAAATCGTGTCCGTCACCTGGTGAAACAGTTCGCTCAGTTTCGGGTCGCTGTTCGGGTCGTACCCGCTCTCCAGCATCCAGTCCACCGCGTCGTCAAAATCCCGCCGCGCCGCCGCCAGGTGCCCGGCCTTGTAGTTGGCTTCTCCCGCGGCAAACTTCTCCTTCACTCGTTCAATCAGGTAGGGAATTCCGCCGGGTGTCTGCCGTACCAGAGGGATCAGCGGCTGCGACTTCAGATTCCGCAGAGGCAGGTTGCCGACAGTACTGGGCCCCGCCTGCGCCGCCAGTGCTTGCGCTTGCTGGCCCTGCGCCTGTTGGCTGGGTGAAGCTTTCAGCGCCGGAGTATGCGCCTGCGCCGGCCGCTTCGCCGCGTCCTCGCAACCCGCGAAGCTCATCGCCAGCAGCAGCCAGGCTCCTACTCGCCAAAGTTCCGTTCGACCGGTTCCGGGCCTCATCCCTACATGGTAAGGACCCTTTCTGCCGCCGGTCAACGCTTTCGCTCCACTCAGCGCCCCATCCCGCACCTCCCCACCCGTCCCATTTTGCCGCCTCACTCCCACACGGCGCCAGATTCCTTTGCTACACATCCAAGCCAGGAACTTATAAAATACGTCCCAATTCCCGAAATCGGGTAACCCGGACAAAGCAAGAAGTTGGCCGCACGAGAGGCAGGACATGGTCGCCTATTTGCTCTTTGCTTCGTTGCTGTTCAGTCCCGCCGCCGGCGCGGGCCAGCACATCGCAACAGTAAACGTGAAGCTGCGCGTCCTGCTCGTGGACAAAGATCTCAATCAGAAGCCCGTACCGTTCTACGTCATCAACTTCCGGCATGCGGGCAGCGCTGACCCTCCGACGACACTGAAGACCGATCTCGATGGCAAAGCGGAAAGGCCGCTCTCTCCCGGGCGCTATTCCATTTCCTCCACCAAGCCGGTGGAGTTGGGCGGCAAGCGATATTCCTGGAATCTGGATATCCAGATCAGCGGAACAGAGCAGCGCATCGACCTCACCAATGACAACGCCAAAATCGAAGACTTGCTTCCTGGCGTCTCCTCAACCGGCGAAAATAAATTAGCCTCCGGCTCCGCCGGTGGGGAATTGACGGCACTCTTCGACAAGCTGAAAAATTCCGTGGTGGCTGTGCATTCCGAATCGGGCAGTGGCTCCGGCTTCCTCGTGGATTCCTCAGGCCTGGTGGTGACCAACTACCACGTCGTAAATTCCTCCAGTTACCTGGCCGTGCAATTCGACGACAAGCGCAAGGTCCCGGCGCGGCTGGTCACCTCGAACGCGGATAAGGATGTCGCGGTGATCCGCTTTGATCCCTCCGCGTTCCCGGAGGGCGTCGTTGCGCCTCTGCTCGCGAACGAAGCTGCCTCGCATCTCGCTGTCGGCCAGCGCGTTTTCACCATTGGCAATCCGCTGGGCCGCGAAAAAGCCCTGACCACCGGTGTCGTCAGCAAGATCGAAAAAGATTCCATCAACAGCGACATCAACATCAACCCCGGAAACTCCGGCGGCCCCTTGTTCACCCTGGACGGCAAAGTCGCGGGAATCACCACCAGTCTCCTGCGGAACCTGGCTTCCATTGTGCCGGTGGAGTTCGTCCGGCCGGAGGTCGAGAAGGCCAGGAAAGACATCGTGAAGGAACTCCCTCCGTCCCCGGTCCTTCTTCCCGTTGAACCCACCGATTATTTCCCCGCCGATGCCCTGCGCGAACTTCTCGCCCAGGAAAAATTCGACACGAAACCTTACTTCGTCGACGCCGGAGAATTTCGCGTATCGTTTATCACGCCTCCGTTGAACTATTTCCTGCGCCACGAAGAGGAGATGGCCGCCGCGCGCAAGGCGGCAAAACGCTCTGGCGGTGAAGTTGCCGCAGCCAAGCCTCCCTCGAGCGCTATCGAAGACGCGCAGGACTACCGCCCCGTCCTCTTGGTGCGCGTCAGGCCGAAATTCGGCGCGTTTTTCAAAGTTCGTTTCAAGAATGGATTCGTGCGCATGCGCCTCCTCTGCGGCGGCAAGGAGCTGCCTCCGATCCTGCCGGGGCGGTCCGAGTTCGATCTCTACGACCAGCGGAACCGCAAAGTGGACACCACCTTTGAAGGAATGTACGAATACCGGGCCGATGCCATGACCCCTGCCTGCGGAAATGTGGTCCTCGAAATTTACTCCGAGAAAGATCCCAACACGCCCGAGGCCAGGCCGATTGATGCCGCCACCGTTCAACGCGTCTGGGTGGATTTTGATGCGTTCCGCCGCGCGCACCCCGCGCCGATAGCCAAGCCTTAGAGTGCAGGGCGCAACACGGGCAATCTATGGTGGTTCTGTCCGGTCACGTATCACCACCGCAGACAATTGCTTCCTCATTTCGGTGAATCTCCAGATGGGTGTATGATTTGGGATGTTTTCGGGCGAAAGAGGAAAATTCGGTTAGCGTAAAGCTGCGCGCCGCGATCAAACACGCAGGGGGAAATTCCAAATGAAGAAACTTCTCGTCACACTAAGTTTCGCATTCACGTTTAGCGGCTCCGCGCTGGCGCAGATGGCGGCGCCAGCCGCCTCCGCTACTCCCGCCACCGCTCCGCAAACCGCCGCGCCGGTGAAGAATCCCGTCAGCACCGTGCTGCGGTCGTCGTTGGCCTCCCGGCAGAAAAATACTCTCGCTGCCATCGAAGCCATGCCCGCGGACAAGTTCAGCTACAAGCCCACCCCGGATCAGATCAGCTTCGCGCACCTGGTCGTCCACATCGCCGAGTCAAATAATGGCACTTGCGCGAAGGTTGCCGATGTTCCCGCGCCCAAGGTAGACGACCTCAAGGAAACGGATCCCAAAGACAAGTTGCTCGCCGCGGCCCGCGCCTCGTTCGACTTCTGCTCCACCGCCCTCGCGAATATGGACGACTCCAAGCTCGGCGACAACGTGGACTTTGGCCGCGTCCAGGGCCCCCGCGTTATGGGCGTCTTTTTTCTCGTCGGAGGCTGGGCCGACCACTACGGCGCCGCCGCCATGTATCTCCGCCTGAATGGCATCCTGCCCCCCACCGCCCAACCCAAGAAATAGCGGGTACCGATCCCCAAGCAGGATCTCCTGTCGTTCATTTCGATGTCATTTGGAAGAATTAGCGCGCCCAGCCTTGGCCCGCTCAATCAAATGGTTCGACGGCAGGCTGGGGTCAGCCAGCTTCTTCGCGGTTTCCAGGCCGGCGACGGGCAACTTGTCTGCATCGAGCAGCCCCAACTGCACCAGCACTGAAGCTTGATCCCAGTAGATGTGCTCGTTTGAAAGTTTTCCGCCGCGAAAGTGCACGATTACCACCAGCGGGCATTCCACCCGCCTGCCGGTTGGTGCGATCCCCGGAAGCATCCAGTCCATTTCAATCGTGTGTGTAAAACGAAAGATCATTTCGTCGACCAGCCGCTCCGTGCCAATGGTTCGCGAGATGGGCACGATCTCAGTATCGGCTGGCATCCTGGGGATGAAGTGCCGCGAATAGAATTCGCGCAATTGTTCGTGGCCGACGCCACCGGTCAACACCGGGATGTGGTTCACGTAAGCTTCGGGAACCATCGTTTCCAGCGTAGCCTTCGTGTCCTGGGTCGCAAATTCGTGGCGCAGGTGTTCTTCCCAAAGGTCGTTGAGTATCTGCTGCGCGGGAGTCAAGGCTGCTTCCGCGCGCTGCTTTTCATTCATACTGGCTTCCTTTCCGAGCCGCCGGTTCGCGCGAATCTCATTTCGGCGGCTTTCCGCCATTCAGCAAAACAAATTTCTGGATCCTCTTGCCGGTGTCCACTTCGCCTGTATACAAGCTGCCCTCGGAATCCGACGCGATCTGATGAATCCAGTGGAACTGTCCGGCATTACGGCCATTGTGCCCCGTCTGCCCCACCACGGCGCCATCCTCCCGCCTCAACGTCCAGATCACGTTGTCCTCTCCGTCCGCCACCAGCAGAAACTTCTGCTGCTCGTCGGTCGAAAACGCGAACTGCCACACGGAACCCACCCCCAGTGTTTCCGGCCGCACCGTGAACTCCTTCACGAATTTTCCCTGCTTGGTGAACACCTGCATCCGGTCATTGCTGCGGTCGCAGACGTACACCAGCCCGTCCCGCGAAATGTGCACGCAGTGCACCGGATTGCGAAATTGCTGGTCTGGCGGCGCGGCAGAATTATATGCACCGGGATCGGTATCTTTCGGGGCATTTCCATACGCTCCCCAAAGCCGCTTGAACGCCCCTGTCTCCGAGTCGAAAACAATTACCCGTTTGTTCATATAACCGTCGGCGATGTACACCTCATGCGCTTCCGAATCCACTTCGATGCCCGCCGGCCGCCCCAAAATATCCGTGCGCATACTGTCGGGCGCATCCGATGACGGATGCCCGATCTGCATAACAAACTTCCCATCCTTTTTGAACTTCAGAATATGCCGGTCGGTCGGCGAATTGCCCCCGATCCAAACGTATCCATCCTTGTCGACGTAAATTCCGTGCTCGATTTTCGGCCAATCGAATCCTTCGCCTGGGCCGCCCCAGGAGTGGAGCAGATGTCCCTGCTTGTCGAACTCCAGCACCGGCGGCGCCGCGATGCAGCACATCGAGCGCGGCGGCGTAAGCGAAGCTCCAGTTTCGTCCACCGTGTTCGTGGAGGGCCGCTGCAAAACCCAGATGTGGTCCTCCCGGTCCACAGCCAGTCCGCCGATCTGCCCCACAATCCAGTTGTTCGGCAGCTCCTGCGGCCAGAAGGGGTCCACGCGATACTTCGGCGCCTCCTGCGCGCGTGTGGCAAACGCAAAAGCCCCAACCGTAATCGCCGGCAGAATGCCGAGGCGAACGAAAAATTTCATCCATCTTTTACGGGAAACGAAACTGTGCATGAAACACTCCGCTCGCGGAATCTTCCTCTGTCCGGAATCGGGGCGGAGTATAGGACCGCCTCCGCCATGTGTCAACGCGGTTGCGACCTTGTCTTCAAGAAGCGTCGGATCTGCCCATGACCAGTTTCTCGCCGCTGGACTTCCGCGCCCGCCTGCGGCAGACTCTCCCCTACCAGGTTCTCTTACCCGCCCGGCCGCTCCGCCCCCATTGCCTGGCGCACAATCTAAAGGAGGCTTCCATGTTCCGTCCCCGCATTTTATTCGCTCTCGTACTCTTCGCTTTTGTTCCAGCCTTCGCTGTCCCCCAGGAAATGCATCCGGCTGCGCGCACCACCCCCGCTTTCGATCAGATCAAATCTCTCGTCGGCCACTGGGAGGGCTCCACCCCAGACGGCAAAAAAGGACAAGCCAGCTACGAACTCATTTCCAACGGCAGCGTCGTGATGGAACGCATGCACGCCGGCAACGAACCAGAAATGATCACCATGTATTCGCTCGATAGCGACCGCATCCTCGTCACGCACTATTGCTCCGCGGGCAATCAGCCCACCATGCAGACCGCTGCCTCTCCCGCCGCCAACGGCAAGCTGGACTTCACCTTCCTACGCCTCGCCGGCGCCAAATCTCCCGATGAAGGCCACATGGTTTCGCTCAGCGTCTCCTTGCCCGACAAGAATCACCTTAACCAAGTCTGGACCTTCGATGATCACGGCAAAACCATGACCGAAAATCTCTCCTTCACGCGCAAATCCTGACCGCAGGCGTGTCTTTGTAGCGGCCGCCTTCCGAGGCGGGCGTCTTTTGCCCGTCCCGATCGATTTCACGGGCCATGGCCCAAGACAACCATTAATTTCGACTTTTTCGCTGAACTTTTATTGTGACTATTCCTCTATACTCTCTATCGAATAACCTGGGAGGTTCTGGCCATGTCTAAATCCCGGTTCTTTCTTGCGCTGGCTGCCGCGCTGCTTTTTAGCTCGTCCGTAGCTCTTCTGGTTCACTCCAAATCTCCTTCCGTTCGCGCCGTGGACGCCGCTGGATCCCATCGCAGTTTCGCGTTTACATATCAGGTCCACGTTCCCGCCAACGCCGATGCAAAATCCAGCCATCTCTGGATCCCCCTCCCGCAAAACGACGCCTTTCAATCTGTCTCCAACCTTAATATCGAAAGCTCCGTCGCGCACTCCGAAGGCCGCGATCCCGAATACCACAATCTCTTTGCTGTCTTCACGCCTTCCGCTGCCCAGGCGGCCGCGGGTTACGACGTCACTCTCCTCTTCAACGCCACCCGCCGCGAGCATGCCGTCAACATCCATTCGCCCGCCATGCAAAATGGCTCCGCCGCGAATCCCTCCGACGACCCGCTGATGAAGCGTTATCTGGAGCCAGACAAACTCGTCCCGCTCAGCGGCACCATCGCCGAGCTCTCTCGCCAGCAGACCGCCGGGGATACCGCGCCGCTCCAGAAAGCCCGCCACATTTACGATTACGTCGTCGCCACGATGCGCTACGACAAGACCGGCGAAGGCTGGGGCCGCGGCGACGCCGTTTGGGCCTGCACTTCCAAGCACGGCAATTGCACCGATTTTCATTCTTTATTTATCGGGATGATGCGCTCGGCAGGAATTCCCGCGCGCTTTGAAATCGGATTTCCGCTTCCCGAAGGAAAATCGGAAGGCGACATCCCCGGTTACCACTGCTGGGCCGAATTTTATGTCAGCGGCATCGGCTGGATTCCAGTCGACGCCAGCGAAGCCTGGAAAAATCCCGCCAAGCGCGACTACTTCTTCGGCGCCCACGACGACAATCGCGTCTTCTTCACTTACGGCCGCGACCTCGTCCTCTCTCCCGATCAAAAAGGCCCGGCGCTCAACTATTTCATCTATCCGTACGCCGAATCCGACGGCCAGCCCGTCAAAACCCTGACCACCCACTTCGCCTTCCGCGACCTCGCCCCTAATCCGTAGCGGCCACCTTCAGGTGGCCCAGCTTACGATCGAACGCCACAAAACTTCCGCTCTTACTGATTACCGATTACTGGTCACTGATTACTATCTACTGAAAACTGCTTACGATCTTCCTCGCCGCCAATCCCAGCATCAACCTCGATATCCCCGTCATCAGCAAATTCACTCCCACCAGCGTCCCGATCGCCCACACCGAACTCGACGGCCAGTGAAACCAGATCAACCCGCCCAGCAGCAGCGTCACGATTCCATTGATCAGCATCCACGAAGCCCCATGCGCGCCTTTCAGCCGGAAATACGCCACGATCTCCAGCACGCCTTCCGCCAGGATCACGCCCGAAAGCAGCAGCGTCAGCGTGCTTACTCCCATGAGCGTATGCGTCAGGAAATAAAATCCACCGATCAGGTACACAATCCCCACCAGCAATTGCAGAATCACGTGCTTCGCGCCGCCGCCCTTGAACGCCGCAAAAAAGTGCGCCACCGCGCCAAACACCAGCAGCCATCCCACCAGCAGCGTCACGCCCAGCCCCGCCGCAAACGGCTCCGCAATCGCAAACAGTCCCAGCAAAATAAACAGCACCGCGACCGCGATAAACCACCCCGTCGCCTTCTTCACCAGCGTTCCCGGCCCGCGCAATCCCTCTGTCGCATTGGAAGCAGCCATCGCACACCTCTTCTCTGTTTTTTCTTGTACGGGCGCCCTGTGCCCTGCACTTGGCCCCGTCAGTTCTCTCAGTGGCGGATTTGCGCTGATTCTACCTCTTCGCTGCTTCGCCCTCCACTTCTTCTTTCTGCCGCTCCATTCCAAAATTCAATCCCGCTTGCGCTAAAATCCTCTGATGGTTCGATCGCTGCCTCTCGCTCCGGATTTTCCCATCATCGAAACCCCGCGCCTCCGTCTCCGCCACCATCGCCTGGAAGATTTTCCCGCCTGCCGCGCCATGTGGGCCGATCCCGCCGTTACCCAATTCGTCGGCGGACGCCCGCTCACGCAAGAGGAAGCCTGGGTGAAATTCCTCCGCAACGCCGGTCACTGGCCGCTTCTCGGCTTCGGTTTCTGGATTCTCGAGGAGAAATCCACCGCCGCCTTCGCGGGGGAAATCGGTCTCGCCTATTTCCATCGCGAACTCTCGCCGCCCGTAGAAAATCTTCGCGAAGCCGGCTGGATTCTCTCTCCCGCCATGCACGGCAAGGGCTACGCCACCGAAGCCGTCAACGCCGTCCTCGCCTGGGGCGACGCCCACTTCTCCGATCCCCGCACCATCTGCCTGATTCACCCCGATAACGCCGCCTCCATCCGCGTGGCCGAAAAATGCGGCTTCCGCGAATGGCAACGCGCCACCTATCGCGGCGAACCCACCATCGTCTTCGAGCGCAACTGTCCTCTCTGAAGGCCTCCTTCATCACACGTCTGCGTCGCAAAAATTGTCGCCCTACGCCACCCGACTGCAACTCGGAACGCCGGATGCAGACTGAGGAAATTGTTTTGGAACATCCCTTGAGATGAGGTCAATAAGCGGATAGTATCCTCTCAGTTACGGGCAAAGTGTCGGGGGAAAATCTTGCGGGAATGGTACGAACTCAAGTTTTCGCACATGTTTCGCTCTAAGTTAGCGACGGAATTTCAAGACTTCTTCACGTCAATAATGGAGCTTCGTTATCCTTCCGATTTTCAAAAGGTAAAGCCCTACGGCAACTCCGGTGACAAAAAGTGCGACGGCTACCTGCAGACGTTGAAACGCGTCTACCAGGTTTACGCCCCCGAAAAAATGCAGGTGAAAGAGACAAACGATAAGATAGAAGAAGATTTCAAAGGTGCCGTGAAGCATTGGGCTAAAAACATGACCTCATGGGTCTTCGTGCATAACCAGTGGCGAGGCGTGCCGGCGGATGTATTGCAAAAACTGCTAAAATTAAACGGCCGGAATCAAGTGCTCGTCTCACACTGGTGCGAGGGGGAATTGCGCAATGAATTTTTCGGGTTGTCACCAGCCGATCAGTCTTTGCTCCTCGGCCCCGCTCCGACTTCACAGTCGTTCATGCACGTTCAAATGAAAGATATCATCCACGTCGTAAATGTCATTGCCCAGCAAGAGGCAGGTCTTTCGGGGGAAATTGTGACGGTTCCGAGTGGGAAGCTGAAGGCTAATGCCCTCTCAACCGAAGTACAACACCTTCTTATGTTGGGCAGCCGAAAAAGCAAGCTAATAAAGAAGTTTTTTGGCGAGTGGCATGATCCTCAGCTAGGCGATAGAATCGCGCAGGCATTCCGCGGAAAATATGAACAACTACGTTCGCAAGGCATAGTAGGGGATGAGGCCTATTTTGAGCTATGGAAGTTTGCAGGTGGGGGCTCTCAAGGGTCAGTACCCAAGGAAGCCGCGGTCCTTTCTGTACTTGCTTTCCTGTTTGAAGAGTGTGAAATATTTGAGACTCCAGCGGTCGAGACGAGAAATTGATTCTGCCCACTAAACGGCTTCCGCAAGATAGGGCCCTTCTGGCGATAGGGGCCGACGTTCTGACCATGCTTGCGCGCCCCCAGACCGTTTCCAAACTCTGGCACGATATCAAAGAGCGTCGGAAGCCTCGGAAAGGGGCGAGTCCACTTCCTTACGATTGGTTCCTCCTCGCGTTGTCTTTTTTGTTCTCAATCCGCCTGGTCGAGTTGCGCGACGGGCGCCTGCATAGAGTAATCGGATGATCCATCGTATCTACAGCACGCTAAAAGCCTTTAAGGAACTTCGTTTTTCTCACGGACTCAATGTGCTTCAGGCGGATAAGAGTCTCTCCTCGACATCCAAACACACTCGAAACGGCGCGGGGAAATCCAGTCTCTTGGAAATCATTCACTTCCTTACCGCGGCTGAATGCCCGGAGGAATCGATCTTTCGCACGCCAGAACTCGCAAACTACCGTTTCGGGATGGAATTTGACCTCGGAGGGGACACAGTTAGAGTTGAACGGTCTGGAGCATCTCCAAGCGAAATGGTAATTGCCGATGGCGATACCTCAAGGTGGCCTATAAAACCAGAGCTTTCGCCCGAGTCAGGGGAGTACTCGCTCTCGATAAAGGAATGGGCGAAAGTTCTTGGCGCCCTAGTATTTCATTTGGATGATCATGGGTCGAAAGATCATCCGCCGTACGCTCCGACATTTCGTTCCTTATTTCCGTATTTCGTTAGAAGGCTACCGGGCGGATTTACGGAGCCACATTTACATTTTGTTCAAACGAAGCACGGGATCTGGCAAGTTGGCGTTTCCTACCTACTCGGCCTAGATTGGACCATCCCCCAGGAGTGGCAGGTCGTTCGCGACGAGGAAGAAGAAATAAGAAAACTCCGGGCTGTTGTCGGCGAGGGAGATCTCGCGGAAATTGTCGGGAAAAAAGCCCAGCTCCGGACCGAGATTGCAACTGCTGAGAGTACGGCCTCAAAGTTCCGCGATCGGCTAGATAGTTTTCAGGTGTTGTCTGATTTTCGTGACTACGAGCGGCGAGCTGCGACTCTAACGCAAGAAATGTCCAACCTCTCCGATGAAAACACACTAGATGAAGAGTTAATCGGTGAGCTCGAACGAGCCGTCGCAGAAGAAAAACCACCACAGATAGCCGACTTGGAGCGTGTCTACAACGAAGTAGGATTCGAACTGCCAAACGCCGCAATAAGGAGATTCGAGGAGGTTCAACTATTTCATGAATCCGTAATTTCCAATCGCAAGTCGTACCTGAACGGAGAAATCGAGTCCGCGAGACTTAGAGTTGAAGCGCGGGAAGCTGAAAAGAGGAAGCTGCATGTCGAACGAGTGCAGATTATGGGAATTTTGAAATCGCACGGCGCGCTCGATCAATTCTCAAGTTTACAGGCGGACTACGGCCGCAGAGTAGCGGACCTGGAGCTTTTGCGAAAACGTTTTGTAGCGGCAGAGAAGATTGAAGAGGGACTGGCGAAGCTCAAAATTAGACGTCAGCAACTTCTGCTCCGTCTGAAGCAGGACTACGCAGAACAGTCTGGGACGCTCAATCGTGCAATAGTGGCGTTCGAAGAAATATCGGCACACTTGTACCAGAAACCTGCAAGGTTCACCCCAACTGAAACATCAAACGGCCCGCTTTTCAAAATAGAGGTCGACGGCGAGCGCAGCCCAGGCATTGGAAACATGCAGATTTTCTCCTTTGACATGATGCTAATGCAATTGGTTTCCGGAAGGGGAATAGGCCCTGGATTCCTTGTACACGACAGCCATCTGTTCGACCCCGTTGATGGTCGCCAGGTAGGAACGGCATTGAGACTAGGGGCCGCACTCAGTAAGGAAATAGGATTCCAGTACATCGTGACTATGAATTCTGATAAACAGATCGAAGCGCCAGCGGATTTTGACCTGTCAGACCACTTGCTGCCGGTGAAGCTTACTGATGCGACCGAGGTTGGTGGTCTGTTTGGCCTTAGATTCGGCTAGGATGTTGGGGACACTTCCCGTCTGTTCCCTGTTCTGAAATAGGTAGTCTTCCCGTCATCGGACGCCTCCCCTTACAGCAGCGGGACGCCCTCTGCTTGTGCTGCTTTCTGCAAATCTCGATCGAGGGTCGCCAGCGGCAATCCAAAACACCAAGCCAATGCCATCGAAGCGTCCACCACGAAGACGGCCATCAGTACTTATGACCTTCGTGAATGAGATCCCTGGTTCTCAGACCACCGAGCGTGTTCTGTCTCCGCAACTCGCGGATTCGATCGATGGCTTTGCCAACGGCCCCTTGCATCGTTCCCTCTTCGGGGCCGATCGCCTGTTGCGCGAGCATTTCCTCGACTAACATTTCGAGCGACACCCCTCGCGCTTTGGCCTCTGCCACCAACCGATCGGGTACATTTACCTTGACTTCCATGCCTGCAATTTTACCATGCGTTGCAAGACAGAGGACTGGTTGTAGGAGTTCGCGGACCTGTCTAACGAAGTCAGCCCTGTCAGGCGCGATTCGGAATAGCTTTTTCATCGGCTTCCGACGGACGTTTTTCTTCACTTCCTTACTGTCAGTTTCGAACGCTCGACTTCTAGCTCCGTTACCCTTTCGCCGCAAAATCGTTCCAGTACTAAACAATACTGTTGATATTATAGCTATCTAGTGAGACAATCTCTCATGTTCGCGCGGGCGCGCCTCCCTTTCCAGCAGGCGCCCGTCCTTGCCTGCCCCGAAAATTCTATAAGTCCAATGATTCCCACACTTGCGCACCCCTCTCGTAACCCCTTTCCCTGCTACCTCTTCCCGGCTACAGGGGGGAGGGTCCCCCTGGTCCAACCAAACTTCTCCCCGTCCTGTACTCTATATTTGCCGCTCGTTTACCTTGGACAGAGCAGAAGGGCTTGCCCCGAGCGGAGTAGAAGGGTTTACCCTGAGTGCGGGCGATGGGCCACTTTTTCTATCTCCTTTATTTCCCCTCCATACAAAACCCAGCCTCGTATGTCTCTTGTTTCCCCTACTTACGCAAAAACGGGGGGAGTGTACCCCACCCAAGAATGTCGGCGCGCCGACATTCTTGATTTTTCCCCTGATATTTCGCACTTTTTCACTTTCTCTTCTTACACCCGGCACCGTCGACCGGTTGCCCGGCCACTGGCATCTCTCTTCATTCACCTGCCATTCACAATTCTGTTACCGGGGCTTCACCCACCCTTCTCCCTGTCTTGTCACAATGCTCCCCAGTCAGGGGACCAACACATACACCATGCCTACCGTGAACACGCGGCGTACGGTACACTTCTACCAATGCGATCCGCCCAGCGAGATCCCTTCATGAAGCGCGTACTGATCATTGAAGACGATCGCGACATTGTCGAACTCGTCCGCTACAACCTTGCCAACGAAGGGTTTCAGGTGAACGCCGCGTTCGACGGCACCAGCGGCCTCTCTACGCTGAAAAAAACGCCGCCCGATCTTCTGCTGCTTGATCTGATGCTGCCCAAAATGTCCGGCCTGGACATCTGCCGCGAAATTCGCAAGGACGAGTCTCTCAACCGTCTTCCCGTCCTGATGCTCACCGCGCGCGGCGACGAAGCCGACCGCGTCGTCGGCCTGGAAATGGGCGCCGATGATTACGTCACCAAGCCGTTCAGTCCGCGCGAGCTGATCGCCCGCGTCAAAGCGCTGCTGCGCCGCGCCGAGCCGCCTGTGGACGCCCCGCGCGTCATCGAAATTGGGCGCCTGGCGATCGATCCCGCGTCCTATCGCGTCAGCCACTCCGGCAAGCCGGTGCCGCTCAGCACGCTCGAGTTTCGCCTGCTCTACTACCTGGCGTCGCGCCCCAACCGCGTGTTCACGCGCGATCAGCTCCTCGATGCCGTCTGGGGCACGGACCGCTTCGTGACGCCGCGGAGCGTGGACGTCTACGTCCGCCGCCTGCGCGAAAAAATTGAATCCGACCCGGAAAATCCCCTGCACCTGAAAACCGTCCGCGGGGCAGGTTATCTGTTCGAGACACGTGCGGCGTAAATTTTTTTGGAAACTCGCGCTCACCTTCCTGGCGCTCCTATCGGGCGCCTTGCTGGCGGTGGACTTTCTTGCCGAGCGCTCGCTGCGCGCCAGCTATGAAAATGACGCCTTTCGCGAACTTCAGTCGCTTGTCCGGCTCATTCGTGTTCGTCCACTTCCGATAGGTTCCTTCCCGCCGCAAACCCCCGACGAGATCGCCGTACTCCGCGGTTGGGTTTCCAACGCGGCTCAAAGCGGCGCCCGCGTCACCATCATCGCGTCCGATGGACGCGTGCTCGCCGACTCCGACTCCGAAACCGGCACGATGGAAAACCATGCGGGCCGTGAAGAAGTGACCGACGCCCTGCAAAAAGGGGAAGGCCGATCCATCCGCGACAGCGTTACGGTCAAGCGCCCGCTGATCTATTACGCCGTCCGCCAGAACCTGCCCGACGGGACGCCGATTGTGCTGCGGTTGGCGCTGCCGATGGAGGGTATCGATGAATCGCTGGCGCAATTCCGTGTCAGCTTGTGGCTGTGGTCGCTGCTGATCTTCCTGATCGCAGGCGCGGTTGCCCTGCTGATGTCGCGATCGTTCAGCGAACGCGTTGAGCGATTGCGCGAATTCTCGCTGCGCGTGGCTGAAGGCGATTTCCGTCCGCTATCGGCGGACGGAACCGGCGACACGCTGGAAGCCCTCGGCTATTCGCTGAATCAGACTGCGGCGCGCCTGGACCGCACGATTCGTACGCTCACCGAAGAACGGAATCTTTCATCGGCAATTCTCGGGTCGATGGTGGAGGGCGTTGCGGTGGTCAACGCGGCCGAGCGCCTGGTGTTCACCAATCCCGGGTTCGCTTCGATTCTCGGGCTCGACGTTCCTCCGGTCGCGGGGAGTTCGTTGCTGGAAGTTGTACGCCAGACGGAACTGATCGGGGCGGTGCGCCGCGTGCTTGCCGGCGAGCCTCGCGTGGAAGCGGAAATCTCCACCGGCACGTTGCGCCAGCATTTCTTTGCGGCGACGGTTGCTTCTGTTCGCGCGGGGGATACTTCCGGCGCTGTAATCGTGTTGCACGACATTACTGAACTCCGCAAGCTGGAACGCATCCGGCGAGATTTTGTCGCCAACGTGTCGCATGAGTTCCGCACGCCGCTGACCGCGATTCAGGGTTTTGCCGAAACCTTGATTGCCGGAGCTTTGGACGACCCGCAAAACCGCGGGCGTTTTCTGAATATCATTCTTGAGCACGCGCGGCGGTTGGCGCGCCTCACCGAAGATCTCCTGAAGCTTTCGCAGATGGATGCGGATCGGCTGGAGATCGAAATCCATCCCGTCAAGGTGTCGCAGCTCGTTGAGTCGTGTTACGAAACCGCGCGGCATCGCGCCAGTGAAAAAGAACTCACCCTGACTCTGGCCCCCGGCCTTTCGCAAAATTTGCCGGACGTTGCGGGCGACGCGCGCAGGCTGCAGGAGGTTCTGCAGAACCTGCTGGACAACGCCATCCAGTACACGTTACCGGGAGGCAAAATCGTTCTTAGCGCGGAGCTGAAAAAAAACTTTGTAGTGTTCACCGTAACCGACACCGGCATCGGCATACCCACAGCGGACCAGCCCCGCATCTTCGAGCGCTTTTACCGCGTGGATGCAGCGCGTTCCCGCGAAGCCGGCGGCACGGGGCTCGGCCTGGCGATCGCCAAGCACCTCGTCGAAGTCCACGGGGGGCGGGTCTGGGTAGAGAGCGAAGTGGGCGTCGGCTCGCGGTTTCATTTTTCCGTACCGCTTTTTGATTCGGAACGCGCCGTGGCCCGCTCAGCTTCTTCCTCCGCTGGTGGGCGCGCGACCCGCCCGAATCCTTCCGCAAGCTCCTAGCGCCCCCTTTTCGCCTTATTCATCCGCCTTTCACATCGCCGTAATGTCTTCAACACAAACTTCTTGCAGCGGGTGGAATTGTGCCGCCCCCAGATTCCGCGGCGGAGGTTCCGAATGACCCCAGCAGCCGGATTGACCGAAGCGGTTCTCTACGACACCCTCGTCAACTATCTGATTTCCATGGCTCGCGTGGTGGAAAGCGCCATGAATCGCGCGCTCGATGCCATCATTGCCTTCGATAATCCGCGAACTTCCGCTCTTCCCGGCGAAGTCTTTATGCTCGAGCCACGCATCAACGAAATGGAAATCATGATCGACGAGCACGCCATCCGCTTGCTGCGCCGCGGCTCGTTCACGGACGACGAAATGCGCCTGGTCGTTGCCGCGCTGAAGATCACCAACGACCTGGAACGGATCGGCGATATCGCCGTGAATCTGGCGGAGCGCGTGATTTCCCTGCGGGAAATGCCCGACGCCAAGCCTCCCGAAGAACTTGCGCCGATGGCGGAGGCCGTTCGTTCGATGGTTAGCCGCAGTTTGGGCGCGCTGATCTTCCGGAATGCGGAAATGGCGGCGCAGGTTCTGGAGAGCGACGACGTTGTGGACCAATATCGCGACCGGATCTTCGAGAATCTGTTGCAGCACATGACCCAGAATGTTTCGCTGGTTAGTCCCGGCATGCAGTTTGTGCTGGCCACGCGACATCTGGAACGCATCGCGGATCACGCCACCAACATCGCCGAAGACATTATCTTCTGGGTCCGAGGACTCGATGTTCGCCACGGACGAGGATTGACGGTGCGCCCGGAATCGGAAATGACGACCATGGGCCTGAGTTCGGAGGTCACTGAGAATTCACATGGGCTTCATTTAGATGTGACTCCGAACTGCGAAACTCAGCGCGCTTGAACTTCACTCAATGTCCTACCTCGGGGACCGGCGCACCCCTGGCACCGGTCCCCTTCTCCTCCCTCTAAGGTACATGCTGGCAGGCATCCCCTTGACCCGAAGGCAGAGTCCAACTAGTGTTAAGGATTAGGCAGAAACAAATGCCAGGGCAAAAGCATCCAATTCGGGTGGCGCGATTGCACATCTGGGTTTGTGTGCTCCTTGGGGCCTTGCTGCTCTACAACCCCTTCATTGCTCTTTGCTATTCCCACGATACGATTGAAGTTCACACCCTGCAGCGGAATCGTGCGTCGGTCGGGGCCTCGGAATTGCAGCACTTCAGTCCGGTCCAGGACGACATCCAGCAAACAGATTTGGATTTGGACTCAAATCGCGAAGAAGTCGCGGCGCCAGCAGGAAGTTATTTGGCCCGGGGATTCGAGCGAGAAGTAGAAGTACCGCAATCGGACATTGCCTACAAAGTCTGGTCGCGGCCCCCACCTCTGGCATAACTCCGCTTCGCCTGCCGGCCCTCACGACGGGTAGCCGGTAGTTCCCGATTTTTCATCTCACTAGTTAGAAGTTTCCCCGGTTATCTTTATCGAACATCGGCGGGGATGAGCGTTTCGCACTGTTGGTAAACGACGGTCGTAACAAGGACATGCAATGTCAAAAAACGGGAAATTGGTGATCGCGGGCCTCGTCTGTCTGGGGCTGATCGCATTGTGGACTGGATTGCGTCATGGAAAGACGGAAGCCGACGACGCGGATCACTCGGGGAAAGCGCATGGCGAGACGGTGGCGGCTGTGGTGAAGGTTTCGCGCGGCAAATTGGGCGTGCCGCTGACGCTGGCCGGTGCGTTTAAGCCATTTCAGGACGTGGACGTTCATGCGAAAGTGGCGGGCTACATCAAGAAAATTTACGTGGACGTGGGTTCGCGCGTTTCCGAAGGCCAGACGCTGGCGGTACTGGAAGTGCCCGAGCTGGCCGCGCAACTTGCCGGCGCCGATGCAGCCGTGCGGCGGGCGCGGCAGGAAATCAGCCGCGCGCAGGGAGACGTGGAGCGGGCGAAGTCCGGCCACGCGGCTGTGCACGCCATGTACGAGCGGCTGAGGCAAGCCGCCGAGCAGAAGGCGGGGTTGGTGGCGCAGCAGGAAGTGGACAACGCGCAAGCGAAGGATCTCGAAGGAGAAGCGCAGGTGTCCAGCGCGGAAGCGGCGTTGAATGCGGCGCAGCAAGCGCTGGAAGTGGCGGAAGCAAACGCCAAGCAGTATACGGCGCTCTCCGAATACACGCGGATTGTGGCGCCGTTCACCGGCGTGGTAACGATTCGCTACGCCGACACCGGTTCATTGATCGCGGCGGGCACCGCATCCAGCACGCAGTCCGCGCCGGTGGTGCGCATCGCGCAAATTTCGGTTTTGCGATTGGTCTTGCCGATTCCGGAGTCGATCGCGGGAGAGATCCGGCTGAACGATCCCGTGAAAGTTCACGTGCAGGCATTGAATGCGGATTATGTGGGGAAGGTGTCGCGCTTCGCGGACTCGCTCGATCCGCAGACGCGCACGATGGAAACCGAAATCGATTTTCAAAACGCCGATGGCAGACTTCTACCCGGGATGTACGTACAGGCGATTGTGGCTCCTCCGGACAGCCGGGACATTTTGACCGTGCCGCTGGAAGCGGTGGAATTGGGCGCGGACGCCAGCGAGGGGAGCGTCCTGGTGGTGAATTCGCAAAACGTTCTGGAAGAACGCAAAGTGCAATTGGGCCTGCAGGGGAGCATGAGGGTGGAAGTGCGCGCGGGACTCAGTGAAGGCGAGCGCGTGGTGGTCGGAAGCCGGAATGAGTTCCGCTCCGGAATGAAAGTGTCGCCGAAAATGATCGACACGAGCCGGCCGGGCGAGGCGGAGGCGAAGTAATGCCAAAGTTTGCCCTCGCGTACCCGTATTTCATCATCATGCTGTGCCTGGTCGTGGCGGTCGTCGGCGTCACCACCGTGGTGCGCATGCCGGTTGACCTGTTTCCGCAGATCAACATTCCCGTCGTGGTGGTCGCCACGTTTTATGGCGGTATGCCTCCGCAACAGATTGAAGCGGACATAACCGACACGTTTGAACGATTCTTCACCCTGGGCAGCAATATCGACCACATTGAGTCGCGATCGTTAACCGGTGTGAGTTTGATCAAAATTTATTTTAAACCGGGCACCGACGGCAACGCAGCCCTGAGCAACATCGGCAACCTGGCGATGGCCGACCTCAGACGGTTGCCACCGGGCACCCTGCCGCCGGTGGTTTTGAAATTCGATGCCTCGAGTTTGCCGGTTTGCCTGATCACGCTCGAAGGCAAGGGACTGAACGAGACGCAACTGAAGGACCTGGCGCAGTTCGCAGTGAGAAACCAGGTGGCGAACGTGCAGGGCGCATCGGTGCCCCAACCGTTTGGGGGAACCTACCGACAGATCCAGGTGTTCGTGGATCCCGTAAAGCTCGAAGCACATCAACTGAGCCTGATGGACGTGGTAGACGCAGTGAACAATTCCAACCTGATTTTGCCGGCCGGAGACGTGCGCATTGGCAACCGCGATTACAATATTTATGCCAATAGCCAGGTGCCGACGCCGTCCGACGTCAACAAGATTCCACTGAAAAGCGTTGGACTCGGCTCAGTGCTGGTGGCGGACGTTGGAAAAGCCGAAGACGCCGGCGCCATCCAGACCAACATTGTGCGCATTGATGGGCAGCGATCGGTGTATATCCCGGTGCTGAAGCAGGGCGGAGACAGCAACACGATCGCGATCGTGAACGGAATCAAGGAAGCTACCAAGCACCTGGTGGACATTCCGGACGTCCTGAAAACGGCGGTGGTCTTCGATCAGTCCATTTTCGTGAAGACCGCGGTAAAAAATCTGTTGAAAGAGGGTGGCATCGGCCTGCTCCTCACTGGCCTGATGATTTTGCTGTTTCTGGGCAGCCCGCGCGCGACCTTCGCGGTGCTGCTCTCGATCCCGCTCTCGGCACTGACGTGCTTTCTGGTGATGAACGGGATGGGCGGGTCCATCAATACGATGTTGCTGGGCGGTTTGGCGCTGGCATTTTCGCGGTTGATCGACGATTCGGTCGTGGTACTCGAAAACATTTTCCGGTTCATGGAAAACGGTGCGCCGCCCCGCGAGGCTGCCGAAAAAGGCGGGATGGAAGTGGCGCTCGCCGTGTTGGCGGCAACCTCCACGACTTCCATCGTCTTTTTCCCGGTCACGTTTTTCTATGGCGTCAGCAGGTATCTGTTCATCGACCTAGCACTGGGCGTGGTGCTCTCGATTTTTGCTTCCTACATCTTTGCGATGACCGTGGTGCCGCTCTATTGCGCGTCTTTCATCCGGTTGGAAGGGCATGGAGGAGAGCATGGTGAAGGACACGAAAGTCCAAAGGGCTTGTTTGCGCGGTTAGTACATCGATTCAACGGGGGTTTTCAGAAGCTGCTTCTCTATTACGAGAAGCAAGTGAAGCGAGCGCTGGTGCGTCCTGGACGGACCGCGCTGTTCATACTGGGGGGCATCGTTCTACTGATTGCCGGAGTATTCCCCTTTGTTGGCCGTGCCTACTTCCCGCGCACCGACCCGGGGCAATTCGTGATTGACCTGAAAATGCCGACGGGAACACGGTTGGAAGTTTCGGACAAGTACGTGGCCAGCGTAGAGCATGAAATCCGCGCGGTGATTCCGCCGCGCGACCTGGACATGATCGTCTCCAACATCGGCATCACACCGGACCTTTCAGCAATTTATACCAGCAACTCCGGCATGCACACCGCGTTCGTGCAGGTGAGCCTGAAAGAGGAGCACGAAGTTGGCAGCTACGAATACATGGAGCGGGTGCGGCGGAAGCTGGCCAACGATCTCCCGCAGGTGAGCGCTTATTTTCAAGCCGGCGGACTGGTGGATTCGGTGGTCAACCAGGGATTGCCGGCCCCGCTGGACATTCAGGTGAGTGACAACGACATGGATGAGGCTTACGGAATTGCGCAAAAGATGGCACTGACGCTGAAGGGCTCGAAGAACGTGAGCGACGTGCTGATCCCCCAGGATCTCGATTACCCGGGCCTGGAACTCAATATTGATCGCGAACAGGCCAGCCTGCTTGGGTTGACACCCAAGGAAGTGGTGGACAACGTGATTACCGCGCTGACCTCGAACGGAGTGATTGCCCCGAGCTATTGGATTGATCCGAAGACCGGGAACAACTACATGCTGACGGTGCAGTACTCGAATGAAAAAGTGGGTTCGATGACGATGTCCGATTTCCGAAACATCCCGCTGCGTGCCAACTCCTCCAAGGCATATACGCCTTTGCAATCGGTGGCCAGGATCGAGCCGCTGAACACTCCAACCGAGGTGGATCATTACCAACTGCGGCGAGTGATCGATGTTTATGTGATGCCGACGACGGAAGACCTGAGCAAGGTGAACGCGGAGGTCAATAAATTGGTGGGCGGTTTGAAGCTCCCCAAGAATGCCCGCGTAACAGTCCAGGGGGCGGTGGTGGGGATGAATGAATCCTTCTTCCGGTTTGCCATCGGCCTGATGCTCTCGGTGATCCTGGTCTATTTGATTCTGATGGCGCAATTTCGCTCGTTCATCGATCCATTCATTATTTTAACGGCGATACCGCCGGGGCTGACTGGGGTGGTTCTCATCCTATTTCTGACCCACTCGACGTTGAACATCATGTCGCTGATGGGCGTGATCATGATGACCGGAATCGTGGTATCCAACAGCATCCTGATCGTGGAATTTTCCGGCATTTTGCACGAACGGGGTATGGGCCTGCAGGAGGCGGTGGTAGAGGCCTGCAAAGTGAGGTTGCGGCCGATTCTGATGACGTCGCTGGCAACGCTGCTGGGCATGATTCCGATGGCACTGGGCATTGAAGCAGGAAGCGAACAGTATGCGCCGCTGGCACGCGCGGTCATTGGAGGATTGGCTGTCTCCGTGGTGGTGACGGTGTTTCTGGTGCCGGCTGTTTATCTTGTGATTCACGGAAGGAAACGCGCGGGGACGGCGGAGGTGACGGCGTGAAGGCGGTAATTCGTTTGATGATGGTGTTTGCCCTGGCGGCAACGCGCGGGGCGTCGCAAGGACAGACTGGTATGCCGGCGGGGGGATCCACTCCGCCGGGCGCCGAGGAAAAGCTATTGACGCTTCAGGAGGCCGAAGCCATTGGAGTGCGAAACAACCCGGAAATTACAGTCGGGAAGTTGCGTGCTTTGCAGGCACGGGAATTTGTACGCGAGGCGCGATCGGCGCTGATGCCCAACGTGAATTTGAGCATAACCTCCGTGGATGCCAATGCGGGATCGAGACTCGCGGCCGGCTCTCTGACAAATTCCATTCTATTTTCGCGAACCGCAGGGGGCGCGTCCGTCACTCAATTGATCACGGACTTCGGCCGGACGACTAACCTGGTGTCCAGTTCGCAATTCCAAGCCAAGGCGGAAGACCAGAACGCGATCGCGACGCAGCAGGACATTATCCTTGCCGTGGATGAGGCGTTTTACAACACGCTGGAAACGCACGCACTGTTGCAGGTGGCGGAAGATACGGTAACGACGCGGCAGACGCTTGTGGATCAAGTGCAGGCGCTGACGGATGCGAAACTCCGGTCCGATCTGGACCTGAGTTTCAGCAAGGTGGACCTGGCGCGTGCGAAGCTCCTGCTGCTCGAATCGGATAACAACTATGAAGCGTCAATTTCCACTCTTTCCGCCATCCTGGGATACCGCGACCGCCAGAATTTTAGAGCCGTTGAGCCGGAGCAGCAGGCCTCGGCTCCGCCCGCCCTGGACGCGACTCAACTGATTCAGAAAGCCATGCAACTTAGGCCGGAGATCCTGTCCATGCAGGATCAAGTGACCGCCGCGGAAAAATTCGGCCGTTCGGAGCACGACCTCTGGTTTCCCAGCGTGAACGCCGCCGGTGTGGTGGGCCAAGCCCCGGTGCGGAACGATCAGATCCCAAGCTGGTACGGCGCGATGGGAGTGAATATCAATATCCCGGTTTTTAACGGCTTCCTGTTTAACGCGCGGGCCAAGAGCGCCGACTTGGATACAGAAATGAAACGCAGGAAGTTGCAGGATTTGGAGGATAACGTCGCGAGAGATGTGCGGAACAGCTGGTTGGATACACAAAAGGCGTTCGCACGGCTGACGGTGACGCAGCAGTTTTTAGAGCAAGCAAACCTGGCGCTGGAACTGGCGCAGGCGAGGTATAAGCTGGGGCTTAGTTCAATCGTGGAATTCAGCCAGGCACAACTCCAGAAGACCGACGCGGATCTTCAAGTTACCGATGCGAAATATCAATACCGGGTGACGCAGATTATGCTGGCTTATCAAATGGGTGAACGACGCTAAGCGGGACAGCGGCTTTTGCAAAATCGGAGAGCGAGCCGGCAGCACTCCCGCCGTACCGCGAAGTGCGAAGCCTGTCTGGAGCAAAAGCTTGAATCTCAGATTAATCCTCTAGCCACTCCCTTCCCCCAACTCGCTGGTCCCAGGGGACTGTCTGGGCCGGCTGTAACAAACCGTAACGATAAGAAAACAAGCAGGATAGAGTGAAAGTCGTAGCGATTGTTACAGACTATTCATGTTGGATTGATATAGCCGTAAGACATCCCACATACCTTGCCAAACGGGGTGGTACGCATTTCCCGGGAACGTATTCGAAATCTTCTGCAAAAAAAAAGAGAGAGGCAATGAGAAAAATCGCATCACTCGCACTATCGCTGTTCCTGCTGACTGGGACAGCTTTCGCTGATTCACCCAAAGACTCACCGAAAGATTCGCCGAAGGATGCTCCGAAAGAGGCCGCGGCAACGGCGGCGAAACCTGCGGCGGCAACCGCTGCAACGAAGACCAACGCGGAAATCGCCGCTCAGATGGAAGAACTGCGCCAGGCCCTCCAGGCGCAGCAGGAACAACTCCAGATGTTGAAGGAGGAGCTGGCGAAACGCGATCGCCAGATCGAAGAAGCTCGGGAAGCAGCGGCGTCTGCCAACGCGAAGGCAGCGGAAGCAAGCAGCAAGGCAAGTGAGGCTGTGACGACGTCCACGGAAGTGAAATCAACGGCGACGGCGCTGAACACCACTGTGGCAAACATGGCGGCCAGCAACGCGGCGGTGGTGAATTCGGCGGTAGGCACGGCGAGCGGCCAGCAGTCCGGGTCGGAAGAAAAAGGCCCGATGGCGATTCGCTTTAAGGGAATCACAATTACCCCAGGGGGATTCCTCGAAGCCGCGACTGTCAACCGGCAGCGGGCGGAGAGTGCGGACATCAATACCCAATTTACAGGCATCCCGTTCAGCGGCAGCGCGCTGAGCCGGACGACGGAAATGAACTTCTCAGCTCGCCAGTCGCGGCTGAGCTTGCTGGCGGAAGGGAAAGTCGGCACGGCGAAATTCAGCGGCTACTTTGAATCGGACTTCCTGGGCGCCGGGACCACTTCCAACGAGCGGCAGAGTAACTCGTACCTTTTCCGGATGCGCCAGGGATGGGGCCGCGTGGATTTTGACAATGGCTGGGCTTTGACCGGCGGCCAACAGTGGACCCTTGCGACGGAGAACAAGAAGGGCATCGTGAACCGCGGGGAAGCATTGCCCCTGGTGATCGACCCACAGTACAACGTGGGCTTTACATGGGCGCGGCAACCGGGCTTTCGCCTGACGAAAACGTTCAACGACAAATTCGCCGTTGCGGTTTCGGCTGAGGAATCGCAGACGACAATCGGCGGCCGCGGATTCAACGCCGTCACCACTAGCGTCTCGGGAACAACGGCGGTGACGACTTCGCAGAACTTTTTCTTCGACGCCCCCGGCAACAGCGCGGGCCTCTTCAATGCGTTTGACCCCACGGGTTACACCGTGAACAAAATTCCGGATTTTATCGTGAAGGCCGCGTTTGATCCGGGATGGGGTCACTATGAAGTGCTGGGCATTGTCAGCAATTTCCGCGACCGCATCTATCCTTGCGCGCTCTTAACCCCGGCCGCAAGCAATGCCGCCGGGACGGTCGTCGTCAACGGCACTCCGCTTACTTCGCCATTCTGCGTTTCCGGCACCGGAGCTCTTCTGACCGCTCCTTCCGCGTTTGGTGCGTTCAACGACACGAAGACCGGCGGAGGCTTCGGAGTAAGCGCTTCCGCACCGTTCTTCCACAAGCATCTCGATGCAAGCATCAAGGGCATGTATGGAACGGGAATTGGCCGGTACGGTTCCGCGCAGTTGGCGGATGTCACGGCACGGCCCGATGGCACACTCGCCTCCATTCACAACGCGCAGTGGCTGGGAAAACTGGAGTGGCACGTCACGCCGAAGGTCGACATCTACGGCTATCTGGGTGGCGAGTATGACTCCCGAGCAGCGTACAGCGGATACTCCTCGGTGAAAGTCGTCACTACGCCCGCAATTCCTGCGACAAGTACGTCGCTGGCCATCCCTGCAACAACAACCTTCACCACGGCAACCAATGGCATCGGCGGGTACGGTTCACCGCTGGCAAACAACACTGGTTGCTCCACCGAAACAGTACCCGCTGGAACCGGAGCGCCCGGCGCCGGCGGCACTTGCGCGGGCGATATCCGGTACATTGGCGAAGGCACCCTTGGCTTCTGGCATAAGGTTTACCAGGGCGAAAAGGGTCGCGTGCAGTGGGGCGTTCAATACTCCTATTTCTACAAAGTGGGATGGTCGGGTGCAGGCGGCGTAACCGCCGGAGCGCCAGCGATCGCGCCGAAGGCCATCGACAACATGGTTGAGACTTCTTTCCGTTACTACCTGCCCTAGTTCAGGGTTGAGAAAACATCTGGAAGCAATTAACCGGAGGGGCATCCCGAAAGGGGCGCCCCTCTCTTGTTTTGTAGGTTAAGCCCATTTTGACTATTGCGTAACCTACGGCAAAGGAAGACTTTGCGGGCAACGATTGAAATGTTTCGGAATTTTAACAGACTCTACCGTGATTGTAACAATGCTGTAATGGCGGCTGGTCAGACTCGGTTATCGGCGGACTAATCTCGAGACAGCGGGAGAGCAATCTCATGAAGCGAATTGCCGGAGTTGCAATAGGTGTGCTTGCGTTGTGTGCGATCGTGCTGGCGGACAACGCACTGCTCATCAATGGAGCGGGTGCCACGTTCCCCTATCCCATCTATTCGAAATGGTTTGACGTCTACCACACGAAGAACCCTAACTTTCAGTTTAATTATCAGTCGGTAGGATCGGGCGCGGGCATAAAACAGGTCACCGAAGGAACTGTGGATTTTGGCGCGAGTGATGGCCCGATGAACGACGATCAACTCAAGGCCTATCAGGATAAACACAGCTTTGGAATCCTGCACTTTCCGACGGTGCTGGGCGCAGACGTACCGACTTATAACATTCCGGGAGTGAACGTCGCATTGAATTTCACGCCGGAAGCGTTAGCGGGAATATTTCTCGGCAAAGTGACGAAGTGGAACGATCCTGCCATTGCCGGCCCCAATAAAGGGGTAAACCTGCCAGCGGCGGATATCGTCGTGGTGCACCGCTCCGACGGCAGCGGCACAACGTATATCTGGACGGACTATCTTTCGAAGGTCAGCGACGAGTGGAAGGGCAAAGTCAACAAGGGCACTTCGGTTAATTGGCCGGTTGGGCTCGGCGGCAAGGGCAATGAGGGCGTCACCGGGCTGGTAAAGCAGACACCGAATGCCATCGGGTACGTGGAGTTGATTTACGCGGTCCAGAACAATATTCCGTATGGGACTGTGAAGAACTCTTCCGGCAGCTTTGTGAAAGCGGATTTGGCGAGCGTTACCGCAGCCGCCGCGGGGGTAGCGAAAGAGATGCCGGAAGATTTCCGAGTAAGTATTACCAATGCTCCCGGGAAGACGGCTTATCCCATTTCCAGCTTCACTTGGCTTCTGATCCCGCAGAAATTTCAAGACGCGAGCAAGCGCGATGCCATTAAAGGGTTTCTGAGTTGGATGCTTAGCGATGGCCAGAACTCGGTGGAGACGCTCTCGTATGCGAAGCTGCCGAAGGAAGTTGTGGAAAAAGAGAAGAAGGCCATTAACAACATCCAGTAGATTTGCCGGAGAGACGTGGCAACGACCACTACAGCCATGAAGAGCGCGGGCCCGATGTCGGGCTCGCGTTCGTTTTTAGCGAAGTTGCGCAACGGCGATGAAATCGTGCGGCTGATTACCCTGATTTTTGCGGCGACGGTGGTGCTGATCACGGCGGCGCTGGTGTGGGAGTTGTGGGCGAACTCCGCGTTGCCGAGACAGAAATTTGGGCTGAATTTCTTCGTGACTTCGGTGTGGGACCCGATCATGGATCAGTTCGGCGCGCTTCCGTTCATTTACGGCACCATGGTGACGTCGGCGGTTGCCCTGGTGATTGCTGTCCCGCTCGGAATCGGAGCGGCGATCTTTCTGGCGGAGTTGGCACCTCCACGGGTTTCGGACACATTGCAATTCTTCATTGATCTGCTAGCCGCCGTGCCTAGCGTCATTTACGGGCTGCTTGGCGTCTTTATTGTGGTGCCGCTGATGCGGACGGTGATTTATCCGGCCTTGAACAAACCGTTCGGGTATCTTCCGATTTTTAAGGGGCCGTCGTACGGCGTTGGCTTCATGACTGCGGGGATTGTGCTGGCGATCATGGTGATCCCATACATCATCTCGGTATCGCGAGAAGTGTTGCTTTCCGTGCCGCGGGACCAGCGGGAAGCCGCACTGGCATTGGGTTCCACCCGCTGGGAGTCGACGTGGAAAGTCGTGGTCCCCTTTGCGAAGACGGGAATCATGGGCTCGATTTTTCTGGCGCTCGCCCGCGCGCTGGGCGAAACAATGGCGGTGACGATGGTCATCGGCAACACGCCGAAGATCGCGGCTTCGCTGTTCGCGCCGGGATATTCCATCGCCGCGGTGATCGCCAATGAATTTACGGAAGCCACCGGCGATCTCTATTTGCAGTCGCTGATCGCCCTGGGGCTCGTCCTCTTTCTGCTGACGTTCATCCTGAATGGGCTGGCCCGTTTGCTGATCGTGGTCACCACGCAAAAGGGCAGCGAGGCGGGCGGATGATGGACGGGCGGTTGCGCTGGCGGAAATTCGTGAGCAACTTTATGCTGGCGATGACCGGAGTCTGTGCGATCGTATCGGTTCTGGTGCTCTTCTTTATCCTCGGCTATTTGCTGTTTAACGGCGGCACTTCCATCAATTGGGATTTCTTCACCAAATTGCCAAAGCCCGTCGGAGAAACGGGCGGGGGGATGTCCAACGCAATTGTGGGTAGCGGCAAGATTCTGCTGATGGCGTCGATAATCGGAGTGCCCATCGGTTTCCTGGGCGGTATTTATCTCGCAGAATTCAGCGGGAAAGGCGTGGCATCGGTTGTGCGTTATGCCGCGGACCTTTTGAATGGCGTTCCGTCCATTGTGATCGGCATCTTCGCATACAGCCTGGTGGTGTTGCCGTTTAAACATTTCTCGGCGTATGCGGGAGCCTTCGCGCTCGGGATCATGATGATTCCGATTACGCTGCGCAGCACGGAAGAGTTTCTGAAGAGCGTGCCGCGGATGCTGCGGGAAGGCGCCATGGCGCTGGGAGCGAGCAGATGGAAAACGATCGCAACCGTGATTGTTCCGGCGGCCTACCGCGGCATCATGACCGCGATTCTGCTGGCGCTGGCGCGCGTGGCCGGGGAAACGGCGCCGCTACTCTTTACAGCATTTGGGAACCGATTCGAGAGCCACGGATGGTCGCAGCCGACAGCCACGCTTCCCGTGATGATTTACACGTACGCGGTTTCGCCCTACGATGACTGGCACCGGCAGGCGTGGGCCGCCGGATTGGTGCTGCTGGGCCTGGTGCTGATCATCAATATTCTGGCGCGCACGATATTGTCCCGCGGTATCGCGGTACCGAGGTCTTAAATGCAAGCGTCCGCAAAGCCGGAGTTTTCCGTGAACATCGTGACCAATATGACCACACCCGCCAGTCGCGAAACGGCTGCAGCGCTTCCCATGCGGATGACCATTTCCAAGCTGAATTTTTTTTACGGACCGAAGCAGATCCTCTTCGACATCAGCATGGGGATTGCGGACAAAAAAGTTACGGCGCTCATCGGGCCTTCGGGTTGCGGGAAGTCGACGCTGCTTCGCACACTGAATCGGATGTACGAGACGGTGGGCACCTCGCGATTGGAAGGCGAAATCCTGTTAGACGGCCAGAATATTCTTGCCCAGGACGTAACCGCGCTGCGCCGCCGGGTGGGAATGGTGTTTCAGCGGCCCAACCCGTTTCCCAAATCGATTTTTGACAATGTTGCGTATGGTCCGCGGATCAACGGTTATAAAGGATCGTTGGCCGATACCGTGGAAAAGAGCTTGCGCCATGCGGCGTTGTGGGACGAAGTGAAGGATCACCTGCACAAATCGGCCTACGAGCTATCCGGCGGCCAGCAGCAGCGGCTGTGCATCGCGCGAGCGCTGGCGGTGGAGCCGGAAGTGCTGCTGATGGACGAGCCATGCTCGGCGCTGGATCCGATCAGCACGGCAAAAATCGAAGAACTAATGGTGGAATTGAAGAATCTGACCACGATCGCGATTGTGACCCACAACATGCAGCAGGCGGCGCGCGTCAGCGATTTCACGGCGTTCCTGCTGACCGGGCAGATCATCGAATTCAGTCCGACACCGCATCTTTTCACTACGCCGAGCGATCCACGGACGGAAGCCTACATTACGGGGCGTTTTGGATAAGTTCTATGAGTTTTTGCGCTTCGCCGGCGCACGACAGTGAGTAGACTGGAAACGGGAAGGGTTCCATGGAACGTCACTTTGAAAAAGATTTGAACGAGCTGAAAGAGAGGTTGCTCTGGATGGGCAGCCTGGCGGAGCGCGCCGTTCACCAGTCGGTTCACGCCGTGCTGGAATCGGACGAGCAGCTGGCGAAGCGGGTTCTGGACGAAGAAGACGCCATCAACGAACTGCAACTGGAAGTGGACGATCGCGTCGTGCAACTGCTGGCGTTGCACCAGTTGATGGCCGTGGACCTCCGGCTGGTGCTGGCAGTTTCGCGGATTAACAACGACCTGGAGCGAATCGGCGATCAGGCCGTGAACATCGCCCAGGGAGCACTGCGCATTCTGAGGCATCCCCGGGTGAAGCCATACGTGGACTTGCCGCGGATGTCCGAACTGGTGGAAGAGCAGGTGCGCAATTCGCTGAATGCGGTGGTGCGGCGCGACGTGGAGCTGGCGCAAAAAGTGATGTCCACCGATGACCAGGTGGATCATTATCGGGACCAGATTTTCCGGGAACTCCTGACGTATATGATGGGCGACTCGAGCGTGGTCTTTCCGGCGTTCGAACTGATTCTGGTGGCCAAAAACCTGGAGCGAATCGGCGACCACGCCACGAATATCGCGGAAGATGTGATCTACATCGTGCAGGGCCAGGACATCCGGCACCCGTCGGTGGATCGTCGCTAGAGTTTCACTGGCCTTCGTGGTGTCAGCAAGCCTGCCGCGAGCAGCAGGCTCAGAATGGAAAGAGCTATACCCGCCGACTGATCGTTAGTGCGCACAAAGCGCACCTGAATTTCAGATTTGCCCGCTTCAATCGGAACCAGCATTTGATCCAGATCGTCGGGCTTTTCCGGTGTGACCGTATTGCCGTTCACCGTTACTTGCCAGGCTGGGTAGTTGAGCAGGCGGAGAGCCACGCGGGCTGGCGCCGCACTTTCCACGAAAACCCTGTGATTGTCCGTTCGCCAGAGTTCGACCTGGATTTTGGCCTCCAGCGGGTTGCTGCGAAAATCTTTCGAAGCTTCCGGCAAAACCGCGGCGAGCGGAGCATGTTTCGGCAGATCGAGGTGATCATCGCCGAGCGGATCATATTCATCCACCCCCTCGTAGCCTGTGCCGTTAGTGATCGCCGCCTGCTGAGTCGGCATTTCATCCGGATCCCACCACGTGTTTTGCGTCAGAAAATAGCCCAGCGGAAACGAGAGGATTGCTGCCCCGGCAAACCAAAGCCAACCGCGGCGGCGTTCGATGGCTGCGGCCAGAAAGCAGCAGCAGACCACCGCGACGATGGACATCCAGCGCCAGGGGAATTGCACGAACCGCAATTTGGGGAGAAGGTTCCAGAGAGGGGTGGACATGCGCAACATCAGGAATGTGGCGGCTGCGCCGAGAACAAGCAGGGCACTCCAGACGAGCTTGTTTCCGCTAGAGCGAGCCGTACCACCCACGAAACGCCGTGACGCGAGGGCGGTCAGCGCCGCCAAAAGAATGAGCGCGAGCGCGCAGAGGGAAGAAATCCAGTTGAACCAGGTGTGCTCCACGTCGACGATCGCGGTGAAGAGGAAATTCTGTGCAGGGAGAAGGCCGCTGGAAAGCGCCTGGCCGATATTAACCCAGCGTTGCTCGTAAGCCGCGGGAACCAGATAAAAGGCCGCCAAACCAAAACCCAAGGCAAGTCCGGCGGCCGCGCGAAGTATGATGCGCCAGGAGCGTTGGGTAACCGCAGCCCACGCGAAAACGAGCGCGACGGAATAACTGGCAATCACCCCGGCGGGAGCGTTGCACAGCCACGCACCGGCAAAAAGGAGGGCAAACGATGCGATTGCCGTCCGCCCAGGCTTTTCATCCTCCAGCAGGTCCGCGAGGCGCAGGGCGGTCAGCAGAAGGAGGGGGAAAATGGCGCAGGCGAGTTGTTCGGCGAAGTCGCTGCGGATATAGCTGACCAGCAAGGCATATGGGTTTGTGGCGTAGAAAGCGGCGCCCAGATAAGCGGGTGTCTTTCCAACGAGCCTCCGCAGCAGAAGAAATGTGCACAACCCGGCAAGTGATTGCGTGAGGAAGACGAAAGCGGCGGGGACCCACGAAATGGGCAAGAGAAGGCTCAGCCCCGCACCGAGAATCCACGAAATCGGGGGATAGAAGATGAAGCGAGGTTCTCCGAAGCCATAGTTCGTCCAGGCTGTCCATCGCGGGAAGAGCACGCCATGCTTCCACTGGTAGGCCACGTCCAGCCATGACGCCACATGGAACTCGAAGTCGTGACCGGAGGCGCTGCCCATCCAAAAATAGGGGAGCAACAGCGCCAGGGCGGCCAGCATCGAGATGCCCAGCGCGATGAGCCAGGAGGGCAAACGGAATTGAGAACCTTGGATTACCTGCGGTGACGATTCGCTCATCAGGGAGTCAAGAGATTGTAACCGTTTTTGAAAAATTTCCGCGACTCGCGTGCATTTGCGTGCTTCACGGAATGAATCTGAGCGATAATAGGCGCGATTATGAGCACCACAGCAGCAGGCGTTGAACCCATCATCGCGGCGAGCAAGCTGGAGAAATTTTATCCTCAGCCGGATGGCAGCCGCATCCAGGTGATCTCGCCCACGGATATCGCGATTTATCCCGGTCAGATTATTGCATTGCTGGGGCCCTCGGGTTGCGGGAAGTCCACGATGCTTCGGATGTTGACGGGGCTTTCCCCGACGTCGGGCGGCACCGTTTTCTGGCATGGGCAGCCGGTGCGCGATGAATCGCCGAATGTGTCCATCGTATTCCAGAGCTTCGCGCTTTTCCCGTGGCTAACGGTGCTGGAAAACGTGGAAGCGCCGCTGGAGGCGCGGGGAGTGCCCGTGGTGGAACGCCACAAGCGGGCGCTGCGAATCATCGACGCGGTGGGACTTGACGGATTTGAATCCGCGTACCCCAAGGAATTGTCGGGTGGAATGAAGCAGAGGGTGGGCGTCGCGCGGGCGCTGGTGGTTGAACCGGAAGTGCTGTTCATGGACGAGCCTTTTTCCGCGCTGGATGTTTTGACGGCGGAAACGTTGCGCGGTGAATTGATGGAGCTGTGGCTGGGCAAGAAAATTCCGACGCGCGCGATCTTCATCGTGACGCACAACATTGAAGAAGCTGTTGTGCTGGCCGACCGCATCATTGTGCTGGGTCGGAATCCAGCGCACATCCACGCGGAATTCAGCGTGAATATGGCGTATCCCAGGGACCGCAAGGATCCGCGATTCACGGAATTGGTGGATTTGATTTACAAGGCGCTGACCCAACAGGAACATCCCGAGGCCACGCTTGCGGAACAGCACCGGGCAGCCGAGGCAGCTCGCGGAAAAGATGTGGTGATGCTGCCGCATACCCGGCCGGGGGGCATGGCTGGATTGCTGGAAATCCTGGAGGACCACGACGGGCGGGCGGACTTGCACGTGCTAGCCGGGCAATTGAGCCTGGAGGTGGATGCACTGTTGCCTACCGTGGATACGGCGGTGCTGCTTGGATTGTTGAAACTCGAGGAAGGCGACGCCATCATGACCGCCGATGGCAAAGCCTTTGCGCACGCGGACATTCAGGGGCGCAAAGCAATTTTTCGCAAAGCGGTGCTGGCGAATATTCCCCTGCTGCGACAGATGCAGCAGGCTTTGAATTCGAAAACCAACCGCACGTTGCCCGCTGAGTTTTTCCAGGACCTGCTGGACGAACATTTCAGCGAAGACGAAGCGCGGCGCCAGTTGGAGACGGCCATCCAGTGGGGCCGCTACGCCGAGCTTTTCGATTACGACGCGGCGAGCGGGAAGCTGACGCTCACCGAGACCTGATCTCCCCGTGCCCTCGCCAGCCCCTCTTCCACAGCATCAGACACCGCTGCCGCCAACGGCGGCGCGGCCGGCGGGTTCCCGTTGGGCGTACTCCTTCCTGATCGACATCGCCGTTTTCGTTTCTGTTTTCGCAGTGATCTACGGAGTTTATTCGATCGGCAGTTCGTGGCTCGGGCCGGTGCGCGTCGAGTCTGAGATTTCGCAAGACCCCCGCATCCTGCCCTTGTATGCGTTGTATTCGCTGGTGCGGATTCTGGTGGCGTATGTGCTCAGCCTGTTGTTTGCGCTGGCTTACGGATACATAGCGGCGAAATCGCGCCGTGCGGAAATCATCCTGATTCCCCTGCTCGACATTCTGCAATCCATCCCGGTCCTGAGTTTTTTGCCGGGGGTGATGCTGGCGATGGTGGCGGTGTTTCCCAACCGGCAATTGGGAGTGGAGCTCGGTTCCATTATTTTGATTTTTACGGGGCAAGTGTGGAACATCGCCTTCAGCTTTTATTCTTCTTTGAAAACGATCCCACGCGATTTGCGGGAAGCCGCCATCATTTACCGGTTCAGCGCCTGGCAGCGATTCCTGGAGCTGGATCTTCCCTTTTCCACGATCGGTTTGGTGTGGAATTCGATGATGTCTGTTGCGGGCGGATGGTTTTTCCTGATGGCCTGCGAGATGTTTGTGCTGGGCGACAAGGATTTCCGGTTGCCGGGGCTCGGGTCGTACCTGCAGACCGCGGCGGGGCACGGCAACACGCGTGCCATGCTGTGGGGGCTGGCCGCGATGGTGGCGGTGATCGTGCTGATGGACCAGTTCGTCTGGCGGCCGGTGATCACCTGGGCGGACAAGTTCAAGTTCGAACAGGTGGAAAGCGCTTCGGCCGCGCAGAACTCGCTCCTGAATTTCATTCGCAGAGAGTCGTACTTAATCCGATTCTACAGGCGGATCCTTCATCCCGTTGTGGAATGGCTGACCCTGCAATTCGCGAGCGGCGCCAGGCGGGCCGCGGCATCAATCCGCGCGAATCCGGCCGCGAAGCCGCGCCGGTGGTATGGCTGGGCATTTGCCGGGTTGGCGGCGCTCCTGGTGATCTACGGAGTGTCGCGCGCGGTCGGCGAATTGGCACAGCTTCACCGCGAAGATTACTTCGAGCTGTTTCGCAGCGCGGGGTTGACGTTTTTACGCGTCAATCTGGCCTTGATCCTGGGAGCCTTGTGGACCGTGCCGGTGGGCGTGGCGATCGGGTTCAGCCCGCGATTTGCGCGGCTGATGCAACCGCTGGTGCAGCTTGCGGCGTCGATTCCGGCGACGGCGCTGTTTCCGGTGATTCTTCTCGTTCTGATCCGTCTGCGAGGCGGAGTGGAGATCGCCGCGATGGCGCTGATGCTGCTGGGCACGCAGTGGTACATCCTCTTCAACGTAATCGCTGGAGCGATGGCCATTCCCACCGACCTGAAAGAAGCCGCGAGCATTTTCAAATTCGGCTCGCTGGACCGCTGGCGCTACCTGATTCTGCCCGGAATCTTCCCGTACCTTGTGACGGGGATGGTGACGGCGTCGGGGGGCGCGTGGAACGCCAGTATCGTGGCGGAATATTTTCACTTTCAAGGGCGAATCGTGATGGCGCCGGGCCTGGGAAGCACGATCAGCAGCGCCAGCGACGCGGGCCGTTTCGATCTCTTGCTGGCTTCGACGTTGATCATGGCCGTGATCGTGGTGCTGATCAACAGGCTGTTGTGGCGAAAGCTCTATCGGTTGGCATCCACGCGATTCAAGCTGGAAACGTAGCCTTCAGGATTTTCGAAGCTCTCTGCTGAGATAAATAATCTGACCGACATGATGGTAGAGATGGCTCGCGCAGCGCAGGAAGAGTGTGACGCGATTTTTCGAGTCCGGTTCACGCTCGGCGGTGTAAGCCGCGGTCCAATCGGCTTCGGACTGCTTCCCGATAGTGGCAATCACCATGTCAGTTGTTTCATCGAACCTGTGCAGAACTTCCGCCTTTGGCAGTTTTCGAGGCTCGGCAAATTCCAGGTCGCGATTGCGGACGTACCCGGTGCCGGCAATCCGTGCGCCGACGTAATAACTCAGGTTGCCGGTAAGATGCAGCACCAGGTGGCCGACACTGTTTCCGTGTGAGAACGGATTGCGCCAGAACTGCTCCTCGGAAAGCGGATCCATCCACTTGTGAAGTTCATTGGCGCGGTTTCGATATTCGCTGGCAAGCGCCGCGGCTATACTCTCGGAGAGTTCGCTCAAAATTAACCTCCTCCGTCTAGTGAGCTGCGTTCGAATTATCGTTGCGGAAGATCACGCCCTCTTTCATCACGAAGAAAACTTTTTCCACCTGGCGAATATTCTGGGTCGGGTCGCCCGGAACGACGACGATGTCAGCCAGTTTACCGCTCTCGAGCGTGCCGATCTTATCGGCGAGCCCCAGAAGCTCCGCATCTGAGGAAGTACCCGCCTTGAGCGCGTCCACAGGCTTCATGCCCAGATCCACCATTTGATGAAATTCTTCTGCGTTGCGGCCGTGAGGATACACGCCGGCGTCGGTGCCCAACCCGATTTTCACTCCCTTGGCCAGCGCATGTTGAAAGGTGATATGGATTGCCGCGATCGCGGCGCGGGCTTTCGCTTCGATCGCCGGCGGCATATATATCCCGCGATCGAATTTTTCCTGAATTCCTTGAATGGCCATCAGCGTGGGAACCAGGTAGGTGCCGCGTTGTTTCATCATGTCCAGGGCTTCGTCGTCGAGGAAGCTCCCGTGCTCGATCGAATCAATGCCGGCGCGAATGGCGCGCTTCGCCGCTTCGGCGCCGTGGGCGTGCGCGGCCGTCTTTCTGCGCAAGGCGTGAGCCTCATCGACAATGGCGTTAAGCTCTTCCTGAGTCAGTTGGGGAGTGTCTACATCATCCGTGGGAGAAAGCACGCCGCCCGAAGCGCAGACTTTGATCATGTCGGCGCCATATTTGTGATCGAGCCGGACAGCGTAGCGGGCCTGGTCGGGGCCGTTGATGACGCCTTCGAGCGGGCCGGATTCGTGGCCAAAAAGACCTTCGCGGTATCCGTCTTCGTCATCGCAGTGGCCGCCTGTCGCGCCAAGCGCGTGAACGGTGACGAGCATGCGAGGGCCGGGGACATCGCCGCTGCGGATACCGTTGCGCAGGCCGACGTCCAGATAATCGCTGGAGCCGACGTCGCGCACGGTGGTGAAGCCGGCCATCAGGGTCACTCGCGCGTTGACGCTGGCATCAAGCGCGCGTTCAGCAACGGTTTTCTGCAGTGTGTCCAGCCGCCCTTGCTTGTAATCGTCGGAATACGGGAATGTCAGATGAGTGTGGGCGTCGATGAATCCGGGGAGGAGCGTGGCGTCGCCAAAATCGATGACTTGGGCGTCGGCGGGGACTTTCGCGGCGGAACCAATGGCAACGATTTTGCCTCCGCTCACGATAATCAGCCCCGGCGTGACGACAGCGTTGCTTTTACCATCGAAGAGTCTAGCCGCCTTCAAAACATAAACTTTGGGGGCGGATTTTTGTCCCTGTCCGTATCCGGGCGTCCACAAAATCAGGCTGAAGAGCAAACTGCAGAGCAGTTTACAACGCATGTAAAACTCCTTTTGACCGCTGTCGTGCGAAGGGATAGCAGACTGTACCTTGACTGCGATAAAAGTCAACGGAAAGTGTGAGCCGAATGCGGTGACACAGAAAAAGCTGGAATTTTAATTGGACGCTGTACTTCAATAAAGTGAATTGGCAACTCGAGCAACGAACTGGCGGGTCTTAAGACCGGCCACTACATTCTGTGTTCAGCCCGCGCTTGCACAACATCCGCTGAATGAAGCAGGATATGGCATTGACCTTTGGCAGCGGGTCCTCTCTTTCCTTCGTTCGAGGAACACAAAAGAATGTCATCCAGCCCGGACGTACTAATCGTTGGCGCCGGCCTAGCTGGTTTGTGCTGCGCGCGAGAACTGCAGGCGAAAGGAATCAGCTTCCAGATTCTCGAGGCCTCGGACGGAATCGGGGGCCGGGTGCGAACAGACAAGGTGGATGGATTTCTCCTCGATCGAGGGTTTCAAGTCCTGTTGACCGCCTACCCCGAAGCGAGGCGCTGCCTCGATTACCCCCGCCTGGAGCTGAAGGCATTTCTGCCCGGCGTGTTTTCCTGGTACGGCGGGCGCATGAACAAGCTGGTGGACCCATGGAGGACTCCCGGGGTGTGGATGGAGGCGCTTCAATCGCAATTCGGGACGCTGGCCGACAAACTTCGAATCGCGCGGTTGCGCAGTCGCTTGCGTCGTACTTCGGTGCAAGATATTTTCCGGCGTCCCGAGCGCAGCACGAAACAGGCGCTGACGGCGGAAGGTTTTTCCACCGAGATGATCCATCACTTTTTTCGGCCGTTTCTGGGGGGAATTCTGCTGGATGGGGAACTGAAATCCTCAAGCCGTATGTTCGACTTCGTTCTGAAAATGATGTCGGAGGGGGACACGTCGCTGCCCGCTCGAGGCATGGGAGCGATTCCAGCGCAGCTTGCCGAGGAATTTCCAGGCGGCGCCGTGCGGTTGAATACGCGCGTGGAAGCTCTGCACGAAAACGAATTAACCCTCGCCGGCGGGGAGAGGCTCCGAGCCCGCGCAACGGTGATTGCCGCCGATGGGCCATCGGCGGCGCATCTTGTGGGTGAAGTGGAGCCCGCCTCGCGGAGCGTGACGTGTTTCTATTTTTCCGCGGAAGAGGCTCCGGTGGCCGAGCCCATCCTGCTCCTGAACGGGGATGGAGCGGGGCCGATTAACAATTTTGCCGTGCTCTCGCGCATTGCTCCTACTTACGCGCCCGCGAGCAAGCACCTGGTTTCGGTCTCGGTCCTGGGCATTCACCAACTCACGGACGCCCAGTTGGGCGGATTTATCATCGCCCAGATGAAGAACTTGTTCGGCAAAGCGGCCAGCGCATGGCAACTGCTGCGGAGTTACCGCATCACGCACGCACAACCGCAGCAGTATCCGGGCGCGCTGGAGCCCCCGCAGAGGCCCGTGCGGATTCGGCCGGGAGTTTATGCTTGCGGGGATCATCGCGACAACGCTTCGATTAACGGCGCGATGGCCAGCGGTCGGAGGGCGGCGGAGGCAGTGCTTTCCGACTTGCAAAGATAAAGGTACGGGATTCATGGAGGTTGCGAGATTCATGTGGAAACGAAAGTGTCCCTTGTGCTTCGTGCGGATCCCGTGGACGGTGGCGCTCGCTCATTCTTATGAAATCGACTGCCCAGCGTGCCATGCGGCATTGGAACTCTCCAGATTCACGCGCCTCGTTGGAGCTTTTGGCGGCATTGCGGGTGCCTATGTTGCTTTTCATCTGGTTCGCTGGAATTTGCACGGTTTATCCTGGGCGGCGCCGATTGTGGCTGCGATCCTTACGTTTGGAATTGTCTCGGCGCTGTTTGTGTTGATCGCCGGCGATCTGGTTGTGCGGCCCAAGCCTGGCGTCGAGAGTTTTCCACACCCGGCGGAGTAACAGACCGTCGGTACTATTGACCCTCTTGCGACCCCCCAAGCAGACTCGAATGAATGGCGTCGTTCGCTCAGTTTTTGGGCCGCAAAGTTACCGTGCAATACCGCGTGGGCGATGTCCTTTTGCCCGCTTCCGGCAAGTTTGCTGCGGATTCCGGGCGCTCGATCTTCCTCGAACAACACGTGGAGCAGCGCGGCAAGCGGAGTTACTTTCGCTGGGAGATTCCCTACCAATATATCCATCGAATCGAAGAGGTTCCGGAAGCCGCTGAGGAGAAAACTGCTCCCGAACCTGCCCTGGCCGAGCCGGAGAATTTGCAGGCTGCTTCGGCCAGCGCGGGCATCGGCATGTCACCTTCCTCAGCGGCTTCCCTGCTGGCCCTTCCGCAGCGTCCGAAAGCGGTCTGAGCCGTCCTCAGCGTCACCATTCCTCGCGGCGAATCGGCTACAATTTATTCGAATACTTCAGTTGTCGCAGAGACTCCAACAGAGAGTTGGCGTCAGGAGGCGTTTTGTGAGCACCGCATCCCCTTCCCGAAAGATTGGATTCATTGGACTTGGCCTGATGGGGCGGCCGATGAGTCTGAACCTGCTCAAAGCGGGTCATTCCGTGACGGTGTGGAACCGCACAGCGTCGCGCGCGTCCGACGTGGTTGCCGCGGGAGGGAAACTGGCGAAGACCCCGAAGGAAGCTGCCGCGGCTTCAGACATTCTTTTTACGATTGTCAGCGATCCGCCGGCGCTGGAAGAAATCCTTTGGGGGCATGAAGGGAAAGATGATGGGGCGCTGGCAGGTTTGCGCGCCGGAAGCACGTATGCGGATTCCAGCACGATTTCTCCGGTAATGGCGCGGCGCATATCCGCCGCGTGTGCCGAACGCAATGTGCGGTTCCTGGACGCGCCGGTAACCGGCGGCGACTGGGGCGCGCGCGAGGGGAATCTGGTATTCATGATCGGCGGCGACGCAGAAACCTTGCGCTCGGTCGAGCCAGTTCTTGGCGTGATGGGGAAGAAGTGGTTCCACCTGGGGCCGAACGGAGCGGGGCAAACAATCAAGCTGGCGATGAACGGGATTTTGGCGCTGCAGGTCGGGGCGATGGCGGAGGCGCTCGCGGTTGTTAAAAGAGCGGGGCTGGGTGAAGAGCAGTTGATCGAAGTGATGCAATCCAGCATGGCGCGTTCCGGCTTGCTGGACTTGAAAGCGCCTCTGATGGTGAAGGGCGACTACAAGCCGAGCTTTCCGTTGCGCTTGATGCACAAGGATCTGGGATTGCTGCTGGATTTGGGCAATCAGCTCGGAGTAGCTTTGCCGGCGACCGCGGCAGCCCGGGAAGTCTACAGTTATGTGAAGGGCGAAGCGAAAGAGGATGTGGACTACTCCGCGGTGATGCGGTTCTGGAAAAAGTAGCCGGTTCTATTTGTAGCCCTTTGGCGGGAAAAAGCCGAGCGACAAATCGCGCGAAGTGCGGAGGCCCGCTGGGGCTTCGAGAATCGATGGAATGGAGTTTACGGCCACGGAAGCGGTGGCGATGTCTCCATGCGAGCCGCCGGGAATCACCAGGCTGATGTTCGGGTGGCCTTTCAGTTCGACAGTATCCGCGGGATCCTTCGCGCCCACGTACATTTGCAGCTCCATGTAGATGAGTTCTTTCCCATCGGAAAGCCCGCGCGCGATTTGATGAACACCGGCAGCCTGGCCGGATTCGACAGTCAGGAATTCGGTTTGCACTCGTTCGGTGGCGACCTTCGGCTCGATGGTCTCGGTGATTTCGTCGACGCGAAGGCCCAGGGCATCGGCAACCATCGCGACGGATTCGGGAAGGCCGACGTGCTTGATGGTGCCCTCTTTCACGCGGGCGCGGAATTCGTCCACACTCAGGCCCGCGCCGATTTTCTTCTGCAAAGGCAGGCGGCGCTTGGAAGCGTCAACGACACGCAGAGCCCTAGCGTGTTCGATGCGTTGCGAAACGGCCGCAAGCGTGATGACGAGCTTGTCCATGACGAAGCCGGGGTTCACGCCGGTTCCAACCAGGGCAACACCGTTTTCTTTGGCGGATTTGTCCAGTTGCGTGGCCAGTTCGGGGTAGGTGCGAAACGGGTAAGAGAGTTCCTCGCAGGTCGAAACGACGCAGGAACCCACATCCATGCAGGCGAGCAACTGATCCACCACCTTGGGCAGCAAGGAGGATGTGGTGTGCATGACCACGTCCGCGGACTGCTCGAGCACTCCCCTTGCGTCACCGGAAACCTTCACGCCCCAGGGCGCGTCGGCGGCGCCGACGACTTCACCGAGATCCTTGCCGATTTTTGCGGGGTCATTGTCGATGGCACCGATAATTTCGATGGCCTCTTTTTCCCGCATGAGCTTCAGGATTGAGGCGCCAATCGGTCCGATTCCATATTGAATGGCACGAATTTTCTTTTTCACGGACTTCTCCGATCCACACGGCTGAACGCCCGCACGGCGCGGAAAATCATTGCGAGCGAAACTCTAAGCGTACTGGAAATTGCGGACGCGTTCAATCTTCCACGGTCACGACGCGCCGCGTTGATTTCTTGCCGCTCCGTGCTTGTCCACGCATAATGGAGCCAGCCCGAAGCTCCGAGTGGGGAGGGTAGGTCCATGCCAGCACAAAAATTGAGCGACGCCGAGATACAGCAGCATTTGCAAAACGCGAAGGGCTGGAGCCTCGTAAACGGCAAGCTGCACCGGGAGTTCCAATGCAAGGATTTCGCAGCGGCCTTCGGCAAAATGACGCAGGTAGCGCTGGTGGCGGAGTCCATGAATCACCATCCGGAATGGTTCAACGTCTGGAATAAAGTGGTGATCGATTTGAATACCCACAGCGTGAAGGGCATCAGCAACCTGGATTTCCAGTTGGCGGCCAAAGTTAACGAGATTTTTGGCAGCTAGGCTGCCCCGCTGAATGATCGGCGCCCACCACTCTGAAAATCTAAACCGCGGCCGATTGCTGATTGCGGTGCGCTGGCTGGCGGCGGCAGCGGTGATCGGCGTCTTGCTGCATTTTCTTCCCCTGCAATTGCTCGCCGAAGCGATTCGCCGGGTGCCCGCGACAACCTTTCTCGCAATTCTGTTTGGATATCTTTGCGCCCACGCTGTGGGCATCGCGAAGTGGCGTATGGTGGTGAATGCCGCCGGGGCGCAGCTTGATCTTCGCACCAGCGCAAGGTGTTACACCGGGGGACTCTTCGCCACGCTTTTTTTGCCGTCGATTATCGGCGGAGACGTGGTTCGCCTGGCGGTGGGCTTACGGCGCAGTCCGAATCCGGCCGCGGTGCTGGCCGGCAATGCGGCGGACCGCTTCATGGACGTGGCGGCGCAGGGAGGCCTGGTTCTAATGGGGATTCTGCTGCTTCCCGGTTCATTGCCGGCTTCGCTGCAGGGACAGGCGCGAAGGGCCTTGATCTACCTTGGCATAGGTATTGCGGCTCTCGTTGTCCTCGGCCTTTTGCTCTATCGTCCATTGATGAAGGGCCGCTCAGTCCGATTCCGGCGCCGATTGGCTCGGCTGCGGCATGCATTGCGTACAGTCTCGGGGGCGCCGCACATCCTGCTGATCGCGTGGCTGCTTGGAACAGGGATTCAATCCACATTCCTGGTGCTTACCGCAAAACTCGCCGAATCGTGCGGCCTCGTCTTGCCGCTGCGCGATTGGTTTTTCGCGTGGCCATTGGCAAAGTTAGCGGCGGTTCTGCCGCTCACGCAAGGGGGTATTGGCGTGCGCGAGGCGGCGCTGGTCGGGCTGCTGTCCCCATTTGGAGCAGCGCCCCATCTGGTTCTTGCGGCGGGATTGGTGTGGGAGGCGGTAGTAATTACCGGGGGCCTTTTTGCTGGGCTCGGAGCGTTCCTTTTGGGCGGTGAAAAATAGAGGCGCCCGTGCACCTGGAGCGAGAGAAATATTAAATTTTCTTGACTTAATGGTTTCACTAACAAATACTGAGTTCCCTTCCGTAAGCAGCACGTTCTCCCGCGGTTTGAAGTTCTAAACAGGTAGTTGTCCCTTCCGCGTGCCGCTCACCATTACTGAATGCGTCGGGAAGTTTGTATTCATCCGCAGGCTGGTTCAAGGTTTCTCGCGAAAATGAGAGAAAGCTTCCGGCACTTGAGAGCACATATTTTTCGGAGATTGTAGGCTATGGTTTTGTGAGGTTGGCCATGGGCCCAGTGACCGTCGAAACGAAAATTTCCATCCCTTCAGCCGGTGTCGTCCGGGTGCTGCTTCTCGAGAAGAACCCCTCGGAAGCGGCAAGGATTTTGCGTGAACTGAAACACGCAGGGATGGAGATTGCGCCGAGTGTAGCCGGAAATGAATCGGAGTTTGAAAAGGCCCTGAGCGCCGGAAAATTCGATGCCGTGATCTCCGCCGGGAAGTTCACGGATAGTGGCGGTCTGGAGGCCCTGCGAATGCTGCGGGCGAGCGGCCACGATATTCCATTTGTGCTGGTGACCGGGGCTTCAGAGGAGAAAGCCGCGGCCGAATGCATCCGGCACGGAGTTGACGACTATGTGCAGAAGAATTGCCTGAGCCGGCTTCCCTTTGCCCTAAGCAGGGTACTCGGTCAGCAACAACTGCGGGAGGAGGCGTTGCGGATGCGCGCGTCACTTCGCGAGAGTGAAACGCATTCGCGTGAACTGACGGAGAATTCGATTTACGGAACCTTTAAGGCGGGGTCCGATGGCACGTTTTACTCGGGCAATGAGGCGCTGTTGAAGATTCTGGCTTGCTCCAGTTTCTCCGAGGCGCAGGCGCTGAATCTGGCGAACGACGTGTTTCGCTACCCCGAAACCTTCGCGAAACTCCTGGCCGATTCCCGAGAGCGGAAGGTGGTGCACATCGCCGAGACGGAGTGGCGTCGCCGCGACGGAGGATTCGTTTCCGTAAGGCTTCATCTCCGCTGCATTGTTTCTCCCGGCGCTCCCGATGGCCTCGAGGGCATCGTTGAAGACGTTACGGAGATGCGCGCACTGGAACGCCAGCTTCAGCAGGCGCAAAAATTCGAAACCATCGGGCAGTTGGCGGGCGGCATCGCGCACGACTTCAACAACGTGCTGGGCGCCGTTCTGGGCTGGGCGGAGATCGGTTACGACCAGAGCCGGGAGCACCCGCAAATTGCGGAATATTTCGCGCACATCCGCCAGCAGGCGGACCGCGCCGCCGCGCTGACCCGCGAATTGCTCACGTTTGCCCGGCGCCAGCCATTGCAGCCACGGCCCGTGCAATTGAACCAGATCGTCGAGAACTTGATGAGCTTTCTGGATAAAGTCATCGGCAAGGACATCGAGATCAAGGTGGTGGCGGGGAGCTTACAACCCGTGAAAGCGGAACCCGCGCAGATGGAACAGGTGCTGATGAACATCTGCCTGAACGCGCGCGACGCCATGCCGGACGGTGGAGTGCTGAAGATTGAAACCGAAATGATCGTACTGGACGATTCTTTCTGTCACTTTTACCCGGGCGTAGTCTCGGGAACCTACGTGGTCCTTTCCATTTCCGACACCGGCGCCGGAATGAGCCCGGAGGTGCGCGACCGCATCTTCGAGCCTTTTTTCACAACGAAAGAGAGAGGAAAAGGTTCGGGAATGGGCCTGGCGACGGTCTACGGAATCGTGCGACAGCACGGCGGGTTCGTTCACGTCTACAGCGAGCCAGGACAGGGCACCCTGTTCCATGTGTATCTTCCCGTAATGGAAAACGCCCTCCCTGATTTGGCGCCCGGAGCCGGAGCCCACAAAACAGTGAAGAATCTTCAGGGAACGGAAACTATCCTGTTGGCTGAAGACCATGATTCCATTCGCGAATTGTCCCGGCAATCGCTGACCCGGCTTGGTTACCAGGTGCTGGCAGCGGCGGATGGGCGGCAAGCGCTGCGCCTTGCGGAGCTGGAGCGGCCAGACCTGGCAGTACTGGACGTAGTAATGCCACACATGGGAGGGGCCGCGACGGCGGCACAGCTACTGCAGCACATGCCGGGATTGCCGATTCTTTTTACCAGCGGTTTTTCGGAGAACGCCAACAACGCTGTAGCCCAGGTACGGGGATCCCACTATCTACAAAAGCCGTACGGCCCAACATCCCTGGCAAGTACAATCCGAGACATCCTGGACAGCTGATGGCCTGCATCAATTCGTCCGCATCAAAGGGATAATTCCTGAGTATCGTCCTTTTTGATTGACACCCGGCGTTCCCGATGTTAGAAAACCCGAAAGACAAGCCCTCTGGTGGTGAGTCTCTTTCGTGATGGCAGTCGCGAACCGCGAGTGAGATGCAGGCCTGCCTGGCAGGGCAGGCGCTGCTGTTTTCCGCCAAGGGTTTGGAATGCAACACCCACCCCACCCCGGGAGGCGGAAACCGCAAGTTTTCGCCTCCTTTTTTCTTCCCGCGCCACTTTCCTTATACTGGTTGCCGGCTTGTATGAGGATCATTCTCTTCCATGGCTAACGCCACCGAACCTCTCCTCGAACTTCGGAATGTTTCGGTCGTGCGGGGAGACAACCTGGCCCTCGACCGGATTTCGCTCCGAATCGAGCAAGGCGAGCACCTTTGCATCCTGGGTCCCAACGGCTGCGGCAAATCGACATTAATCAAAACGTTGACGCGGGAATGCTATCCGATCGCGCGCGAAGATTCCTCGATCCGTATTCTGGGGCGTGAACTCTGGAATATTTTCGAATTGCGCTCGCTCCTCGGAATCGTCTCGCCGGACCTACTGGCGGCGTGCACCACGGACGCAACGGGATTGGACGTGGTGCTCTCCGGGTTTTTCAGCAGCACGCGCATCTTTCCCTATCATCGACCGCTGGCGGAACACCGGGAGCGCGCCGAGGCGGCGCTGGGGCGGCTTGGCATCGCGCACTTGGCGAAACGGCCGCTGGCGGAAATGTCTTCCGGGGAAGCGAAGCGCACTCTGATCGCCCGGGCGCTGGTGCACGAGCCGCAGACTTTGCTTTTTGACGAACCGGGCAACGCGCTGGACATCGCCGGGCAAGTGGATTTAAGGGAGACGATGCGGGAACTTGCGCGAGCCGGGCTGGGGATTCTGCTGGTTACCCACCACGTATCGGAAATTATTCCGGAGATCGAACGGGTGGTGTTGCTGCAAAGCGGGCAAATTCTTGCCAACGGCGCAAAAGAGAAGGTGCTCACCGATGAAACGCTCTCCCACCTCTTCGGCGTTTCGGTGCGGTTGTTCCGGGAAGACGGCTATTATTATTTGCACGCGTGATCGCGCATCCGCGTTTTACTTCCCTGCCAGGTTGTCGGCAATGTCCGCGGCAATCGGAATGCGCACCGTTTCGTGCTGGTAGGCCTTGACCATGAGGAAAATCCAGAGGATGAAACCGATGAGTCCGAGGAGCGCCTGGATCCCCCAGCCCATAAAGTGGGTCATGAAAAGGAGCCCGATGCGGATAATGGTCAATCCGCCGAAGACCGCGATGGACTGGGCGGCATGGAATTTGACCCACGGACGCTTGTCAATCAGCAGGAAGATAAGACCGGTCACCCAACCGAGCGCGTAGCACAGCAGGCCGGCAACATTTTCAGCAAGACCTTCGGCGCTTGAAGCAACCGCAACGGCGCCCGCACCCCCGCCCGGCGAAGCCGTGGGGATTTGGCTTGCGCCACATTTGGAGCAGAAATTTGCTGTGCCAATGTCCTGACCACACGATTTACAAAAGGCCATAGGTACCTCCGTCGGAGAGCGTTGGCGGGAGCGTAACAAAGCAATCCCGCCTCCGCAACGGATTTCCTTTGTTCCCATAGGAACGAACTTTTGGGCGAGGGAGCTAGACGGAGGGTTTCGGTTGAGGGAAATCTTCGGCAGCGGCGGAAGCGGTGGCAAAAATGCCGATCACCTTGTCCACTTTCGTCAACTTGAGGCTGGAATCGATCATGCCGTTGCAACCGGCGAGTCGCAACATGCCGCCGGCATTCTTCAGCTTGGAGTAGCAGCGCACGACTGTCCCAATGGCGGCACTGTCGATGTGGGTGATGGCGGTGAGGTCAAAGATAGCGCGGGTCTGGTTGCCTTGGAGAAGAGCATCCACTTCGTGTTCGACGCGGCGGCAGTCCGGCCCGGTATGAATGCTTCCGCGCAAAGTCAGCACCGCGATGCCGTCTTTGAGCTGCCCCTTGGTGATTTCAAGAATCACGTTGTTAACTCCCTCCTAAGTACGAACTTTTGCGGGGCCCGCAATGCAGTAACTGGAGATTACGACGTAACCGGTGGCTCGTCGCCTTCATAGGGAAACTGACGAATCAGGCGGACGCAATCAACCAGGGCGTTGAAGACGGTGTTTCCCCAGCCGCAGGGGACGAACGATGCGGTCTTCTGATTCACCGGCTTGTCCGCTTCGGCGAAGAAGCGCAGGCGCTGCCCCGGAGGCGGAGCGGCAAACTCTTTCACGGTGATGCGGAATGGAATGTCGCCGCCGGCTTGGCGCTTCATCACGGAAAAAAGGTGAAGCTGTGCGAGTTGCTCCGCGGGATTTTCCTGCGCAAATTGCCAATCGCTCATCCGTCGATTCCTCGGGTGGGGCTGCTCTCCGGCTCGGGAGGCAGTCAGAGTGTGGCGATGTTAGGCCACTAACTGGAGTAAGTCAACGCAGCTAGGAATGGGGGAGATAAGAGCGGCTGGTCTGTTCAGGCGAGTCGCGAACACAACCGGGCAATCGGCTCCGCAATCAGCGGCGACGGGAGGAACGTGAGCGAGTGGTGGATTTCTTTCGAGGCGGGGAAGCCTCTCCGCTTAGAGCAAGCTCGCGTTCAATGTCCTTGCTGGCTTCCGGGGAAATGCCGATAAACTCCACGCCGATGCCGATACCGGGATGGCAGTAACGCACCTCGCCGCGGGTGCGCACTTCCAGGCCGGTTACGGCAAGACGAAACTTGAGATCCAGGACGGTACCCTCCGGAAAGCTTTGCGAGGCCGAGATAAACATGCCGGTGGCGCTGATGTCCGGCGCCTTGATCCGGATGATCTCGTCGTTGCCTTCGCGTGAAACGGTAATCTCCCGCACGCAGTGGGCGCGAGCGCCACTGCGAACTCCGTGCATGGTCTTGGTCATGGCACTTTTTGGACTCATTCCAACACCACCTCTTTGGTCGTGTCGGTGCGGGCAGACGCGTTCAGACCCCAAACGTCGTGTTTTGTTCCGCAATAGGGGCAAAATACGAAGCTGGCCGCGAGGTCGCGGCCACAGGCGGCACAAATCACGGAGCTGGCCTGGGAAAAGGACACAACCCGGCGGACCTCTTCCAGCGTGGTGCTGCCGGCATGGACCAGGTCCAAAGCGTATTCCTGCATGAATTTGATCCCATTGTGGCGGGCGAGTGTGCGCATTTCATCGTTACGGTTCCCGGAGCGCGCGGCCTGGCGAATGGCATCGTTGAAGCGCAGCAGCTCATAAATACCCAGGCGGCCGTGATATCCGGTGGAATCGCATGCGTCACATCCATTGGGGATATTTTGTGTTACCGGGGGCTCCATCATGCCGGCGGCCATCACCGAATTTATAAATTCGGGAGTCGGAGGAGAGGAATAGTGGCACTTGCATAGGCGGCGAAGAAGCCGTTGCCCGAGGATCGCGGTAACTGCGGCCCCGACTTGAAATCCGGGAATGCCGATGTCGAGGAGCCGTGTCACCGCGGAGATGCTGTCATTGGTGTGCAGCGTGGATAGAACGAGGTGCCCTGTTTGCGCCGCCTTGATGGCGATTTCCGCGGTCTCCAAATCGCGGATTTCCCCAAGCATAACAACGTCAGGATCCTGACGCAGCACGGAGCGCAACGTCGAGGCAAATGTGAGCCCGGCTTTGGTGTTGACCTGCACCTGATTGAGTCCGGGGAGCGTGTACTCGATCGGGTCTTCCACGGTAATGATGTTGATCGAGGGATTGCGGATCAGCTGTAGCGCGGCGTAGAGGGTGGTGCTCTTCCCGGAGCCGGTTGGACCGGTGACGAGGAGCATCCCCTGGGGAAGGCGGATGATTTCGTGGAGCGCTTCGGCCATTTCCTTCGGTATGCCGAGGCCGGCGAAATCCTGAGCGGGCGCGTTGCTTTCCAGCAGGCGAAGGACGACCTTTTCTCCGTATTGCGTTGGCAACGTCGAAACCCGCAGGTCGATTCGGCGGGAGTTGATTTTGACCATGAATCTGCCGTCCTGCGGATTACGTCGTTCGGCAATATCCATGTCAGAGAGGATTTTAAGGCGGGAAACCACCTGATGCTGAATGGCGCGCGGAATACGCTGAAACTCGCGGAGGATGCCGTCCACCCGGAACCGGACGGAGGTCTCCCCGACTTGGGGTTCGATGTGAATGTCGCTGGCGAACTTGGCAGCGGCGGCCCGGATGATTTGGGCAACCACGTGGACGGCAGGGGTGCTGCGGGACTTCTGCTGCAGCTCCTGCTGCATTTCGCGCATGGCTTCGATGGTACGTTGCTGGGAACTGGAGGAGATGAACTCCATCCCCGTCATGTCGTCGGCTACTTGTACTGTCTCCGCCACTTCGCCTGGAGCGGGGTATAAGCGCTCGATGGCGGCTCCGATTTCTTCCTGAAATGAGAAGCGGGGAACGATTTTCAGGCCCGTTTTGAATCGAAGCTCATCCAGGATCTGGACATTCTGGGGCTTGGCCATAGCCACGATGAGAGACTTCCCATCAAGCTGAACGGGAACACACAAATGACGCCGGGCCACGGCAGGCGGGATGATTCGCAAGACATCCGCGGGTGGGTCAATCGTGGAACAGTCCTGATACGGGACACCGGAAACTTCGGAAATCGCTGCGAGCAACTCCGGTTTCGTGACTACTTTGCGTTCCAGCAACAGTTCGCCAAGGTGGATGACCCGGCCCTGCTGATCGAGCAGGGCTTTTTTCAGGTCGGCGGCCGATATTTGGCCGCGCTCATAGAGGACTTCCCCTAACCGCTTCTTTTTCATCTTGGGCGTATCCTTCCTGCGAGCACACACGGCTCGTCAGGACAGGTTGTCTACGGAAGGGGGGCACCTGTTACTAGTTAATGATAAGCACGGCAGGTTCCGAAACGGGAGGCAAAGTTGCCGGTGAGTGTTTTCTTGAGCACCCTTGGGAATGAAGAATGGGCCGCGCGGGCTGGAAGACGAATTTCTGCTGAGAGCTCCATCGTCAACACCTCGGGTCGAAGCGCAGCGGTTCAAAACCGGCCCGTAATCGCCTGGACGGGCAGGGTCGCGTCAAAGTGTTGCGCGGACCACCTTTGCATGGTGCCATAGACGACCAGCGGCACCGCGCCAGTCCTTCACCGAAACCTAATGCGGAACGCATTACCGTCGCGATAAAAATGATGCAGGGGACGTAGAGAAGTGTGACGTCGATGACTGACTCCGTGGCCGGATGGATTTCGATGCAATTGGTTGGGGATTAGTAGCCCTGAGTGGTTGGCCCTCTTAATCAGACACTCTCGAGGGCGCTCAAGAGTTGGAGACGGTGGCGAAGGCAAGGGTGAGCAGGGTTTTTTGTTCGAGCTCGTGCGCTTTGGCGGAGCCGGTGGCTGGGCTGGCGCTGGCGGAACGCTTTACTGAGCGGACGCGGAGATTCTTGGCCTGCGCGATGCGTTCGAGGCGCGGAAGGACGTAAAAGAGCGCCCCCATGTTGGCAGGCTCTTCCTGGACCCAGACGATCTCGCGGGCGTTGGGATGCGCGTCAATCGCGGCCGCGATTTCCGTTTTCGGCAGCGGGTAGAGCTGGTCGAGGAAAAAGATGGCCGTGCTCGAATCTTTACGGCGGCGGCGTTCCGCGCGCAATTCGTGGCCGACCTTTCCGCTGGCGATCAGGACGCTGTGCGCGTCGGTGACTTCGGTATCGGGCACCAGGGTTTGAAAGCGTGGGCGCGAGAAATCCGCGATCGGTGAGATGGCATCCGGGTGGCGCAGCATGCTCTTCGGCGTGAAAACGATAAGCGGCTTGCGCCACGGGCGGCGCGCCTGGCGGCGGAGCAGGTGAAAATATTGCGCGGCCGTGGAGGGCTGGCAAATGTTCATGTTGCCTTCGGCGGCAAGCTGCATGAAGCGTTCGATGCGCGCGCTCGAATGTTCCGGGCCCTGGCCTTCGTAACCGTGCGGCAGCAGCAGTACCAGGCCGGTCGGGAGGCCCCATTTGTCTTCGCTTGCGCTGAGGAATTGATCGATGATCACCTGCGCGCCGTTGACGAAATCGCCGAACTGCGCTTCCCAGAGGACCAGAGCCTCGGGATAGTCGCGTGAAAATCCATATTCAAAGCCGAGGCATCCGCCTTCGGAAAGCGAAGAGTTGTGAATCTCGCAGAAAGCCTGATCGGGTGCAAGGTGAGCGAGCGGCAGATATTCCCGCTCGGTCTGCGTGTCCACCAGAACCGCGTGGCGCTGATTGAATGTGCCGCGCTGCGAATCCTGGCCGGTGAGGCGCACCGGATTGCCTTCGAGCACCAACGAGCCGTAAGCGAGCAACTCCGCGAAGCCATAATCAATCGCGCGTTTGCCATTCCCCATCTCGGCGCGCTGCTCCAGCAGTTTCACGATTTTGGGGTGCACGTGGAAATCGGCGGGCGCGCGCACCAGGCCTTCCGTGATTTTGGCCAAGGTTTCGGCGGGCAGCCCGGTGTCTACTTCATACTGCGGGTCGTACTTGCCAAAGTGATAGGGCGTCCAGTAATCCGGCAGCTTGCGAAGGTGGGGAATCTTCGTCAGTTTCCCTGCTTTGCTCTGCTCTCCTTCATATTCCTTTTTGATCGAGTCTGCGAGCGACTCCGCGGCGATGCCGGTTTGCTCGGCATAAATTTTCCAAAGCGGCGGGTGGCTCTTGATGCGTTCGTATAGCCGTGGCTGGGTGATTGTGGGGTCGTCCACTTCGCTGTGACCGTGGCGGCGATAGCCGATAATATCCACGACGACGTCGGAATTGAATTCCGCGCGATATTCCGCGGCCAAGCGCCCGATGCGCACAACGGCGTCGGGGTCTTCGGCGTTGACGTGGAAGATGGGAACGCTCTGGCGGCGCGCGATGCTGGAAGCGTAGCGCGAAGAATGCTCCTGCGCGGGCCGGGTGGTGAATCCGATCAGGTTGTTGACGACAATGTGAATGCTGCCGCCAACCGTGTATGCGGCGAGGTCGGCAAGATTCAGAGTTTCCGCCCAAATGCCCTGGCCGGCGAAGGCGGCATCGCCGTGCATCACGATGGTCCAGACTTTATTCAGCATGGGCTTGGAGTGGTCGAGTTGCGCTCCCTTGGCACCGTGGCGCGTCAGCTTGGCGCGCGCACGGCCCATGGCCACGGGATCCACGGCTTCCAGGTGGCTCGGATTCGAAACCAGGTGAATGTTGATCTTCTTGCCTGCGGAAGTCGTGTATACGCCCGTTGCTCCGACGTGGTACTTTACGTCGCCCGCGCCGAGCACGCTTCGTGGATCGACGTCTTCGAAACCCGCCACGACTTCGTGCGGTGCCTTGGACGCGATGTGCGTCATCACGTTCAAGCGGCCGCGATGGCTCATGGCCATGATGGAGTCGGTTCCGCCAAGATCGCCTGCGACGTCAAGAATCGAATCCAGCAGCGGAATGAGTGAAGTGTTGCCCTCGAGGGAGAAGCGTTTGCTGCCGAGGTAGCGGCTCTGCAAAACCTGCTCGAATAGATCGGCGCGAATCAAGCGCTCCAGAATCTTTTCCTGGCTGACCTCGAACTCCGGGCCCTCCATGCGCTCGGCGATCCAGCGGCGGCGCTCGGGCTCCGGCAGGTGCTCGAACTCCACGCCGATCGTGCCGCAATAATAGCGCCGGGCTTCGTCGGCGAATTCGCCGGAGAGGCCCTGGAGATCGGGAAATTTCAGCGGTGCAAAGAAACCCAGCGGATCAAGTGTGGATTCATAAAAACCCCAGCGGCGGAATAGGGCGAAGATGCGCTCGCGCTCTGCGTGGGAGTTCCCGTTGGGTGATGCGGGTTTCCGGGAAGCCTTCGCAGTTTTGTCAGGGACTAATGTTGTACGGTTGGCCATGGCTCGGTTCTACAGACCTACTATTTTGCCATATTGAGGTGCAGAGGCAAAAACAAGGAAGCTGGTAGATGTTCGATCGGTGGACGACCGGATAGTCGCGTCATTCTTGAGGAAATGGGCTAAACTTGCCGGAAAGGGAGAGATTGCACAGACATGGCAACGAGCGTTATCGTCCGCAACCCGGGAATATTGGGCGGTGAGCCCATTTTTCGCGGAACCCGCGTACCGTTTTAATCCCTCACCGATTACATCGGGCATGGCCGGACGCTGATTGAATTTCTCGAGGATTTTCCCAGCGTAACACGCGCCGAAGCGATTGCTGCGCTGGAAGAAGCGCAGGGGGACGACAAGCTTTCCGTTTAAGCACTGGGGGATACGCCGGGTGCCACCTAAGCACCTTTCGCTGCATCAGAATAGAGGCGCCTTGGAAAGGCAGATAGAATCTAGGGGTTACCAGTAGTACGGTTCTCGGGTAAAATAAGAGCTTCGAGGGATGGGTTCCCACATCGTTAGTTTTAAGACTTAGTCGAAATTTTCATCAGGGGAGAGAATGCCTGTACCAATATCCCAAGCGTGGACGGTAGCAAGTTACGTCCTCAAACAAAAGATTCAGGGCCGCAAACAGTATCCGCTCGTATTGATGCTGGAGCCGCTCTACAAGTGCAACCTGGCTTGCGCGGGCTGCGGAAAAATTCAGTATCCGGCTCACGTGTTGAAGCAGGAGCTCTCGCCTGAGGAATGCTTCAAGGCGGTGGACGAGTGCGGCGCGCCGATGGTCTCCATCCCCGGCGGCGAACCGCTGATGCACTCACAGATCGAAAAGATCGTCGAAGGCCTGGTGGCCCGCAAGAAGTACATCTACCTTTGCACCAACGCCCTGCTGCTGAAAGAAAAGCTGCACCTCTTCAAGCCCAGCAAATACCTGACATTTTCCGTTCACATTGACGGGCAGAAAGAACACCACGACTTTTCCGTCTGCCGTGAAGGCGGATTCGATCTGGCGATCGAGGGAGTTCGCGAAGCGCTCAAGCAGGGCTTCCGCGTCACCACCAACACGACCTTATTCGACGGCGCGGACCCGAACAGCGTGCGCGCCTTCTTTGACGAAATGATGACACTGGGCGTCGAAGGCATGATGCTTTCGCCCGGATACTCCTACGACAAGGCGCCGGACCAGAAGCACTTCCTGGGCCGCGCCAGAACGCGCCGGCTGTTCCGCGCCATCCTCTCCAACCGCAAGCCCACGTGGCGTTTCAACCAGTCCATGCTCTTCCTGGAATTCCTGATGGGCAAGCGCGATTTCCGTTGTACGCCCTGGGGCATGCCCACGTATTCCATTTTTGGCTGGCAAAAGCCTTGCTATTTGCTGCAAGACGGCTACGCCGATACCTTCAACGAGCTGATGACCACGACCGAATGGGACAACTTCGGCACCGAATCCGGAAATCCGAAGTGCGCCAACTGCATGGTGCATAGCGGCTATGAAGCATCCGGCGTGGATTACACCTTCGGCTCGCTGAAGGGCCTGTTCGCAGCAGCCAAGGCGACCCTCTTCACCAAGAACGAAGACGACGAAGCCATCCGCATGCTGAACGAACCCGTGCGCCCGGTGCACTCTTACAACCCCTTGGTGCAGATCGAAACGCCCAGCAACAATCTCGAGGAGACTCGGGCATGACCGGTCCAAGGCACGCCGACCGGCCCGAGTACACGCTTCACCCCGATCAACTGGAAGTGGCCCCCGGGTTTCAACACGAAGGCCTGCAAGGCTGGATTCCGGAGTTGGCATCCGATGGTGATCTGCGGGAAGCACTGGAAAAAGCTTTCGACTACCGCGGAGATGTAACGATTACACGCAAGGACGGCACAAAACTCGAGGGCTACATTTTCGATCGTGTGACCGGGGCCACTCTGAGCAATTCTTTCGTGCGCCTTTTGCCTAAAGATTCCAATCAACGCACGAAAGTTGCGTACTCGGATATCGCGGCACTGTCATTTTCAGGCCGTGACACCGCCGCGGGCAAGAGTTGGGAAGCCTGGGTCAAGAAGTATTGGGAAAAGAAGAGCACGGGTGAGGGGCAGGTCAGTCTGCAGCCAGAGTCTCTGGAAGAGTAGCCGGTTGTTCCCGGGCCGCCACAAGGGCCACCTATAAAGCCTAAAACGCGGAAAATCAGTAATTTACGGCCAGTTGAGTGCGGGTGTGTGTCCAATTCCGATATGGACAATAAGCCCTTTCCTGTGATAGGCTTACGTATAGCGTTTGTTGCTCTTGTATTACCTTTTGACTCGTTCAGAGGGCTGCGACAACACATCGCAGCCTTTTTTTGTCGGGCTGGAGGCTGTCTCGGAGCTTGGGAGACCAGACCCCGCGACCAAGAGAGGCAAAGCAATTTCAACATCGAGGTTGTGAAGTGAAGGAACAAGGAACAGTGAAGTGGTTCAATGCTTCGAAGGGCTACGGGTTCATCCAACGCCAGACCGGAGAAGATGTTTTTGTGCATTTCTCCGCCATTCAGATGGATGGGTACAAGGCCCTGAATGAAGGCCAGGCGGTGGAATTCGAAGTAAAGAAGGGCCCGAAGGGCCTTCAGGCAGAGAACGTCACAAGCCTCTAGCCTGTAGATTGGAGAGGTTCCCGAGGGGTCGGGAACCTCTCACTTTCGAGAAATGGAAGGATTCCAAAAACAGCGAGCGGTCTAAGGAGGAAGTTGTGCAAGTAATGCAGGAAGGACAAACTATCAAGCACGATCAGTACGGACTGGGAATCGTCACGGCCTCGGATCCGGAACGCACGGCAATCGATTTCGATGACCATGGCCCCAAGCTTTTCGTGACGAGTATCTTCGTGGCAGAACTCATCGGCGAAGCGCCGGCTACCCCGCCCAAAACCAAGCGCCGTCGCAAAGCATCCACCGCCGCGAAAGCCACCAAGAAAGCCGCCGCAGCTGCAGCCGCCAAGTAAGCAGAGCATTCCCGTACTACAACACCCGGAAGCAGCGCCAGAGATGGCGCAGGGGTGTGTCTAAACGCATCGGAACCTCCCGTGAGCTCTGCATTCGGAAACAAAAGAGTGCCGGAATTATTTCGGAGGGTGGCTTACCGGATTGCGGATTCCGCCTGGTCGAAGGCGTGGTAAGAAGAGCGGACCAGCGGGCCAGATTCCACGTGCTTGAAGCCCATTTTTTCGCCCAGCACTTTGTATTCGGCGAATTCGTCAGGATGGACAAACCGGATCACCGGCAAATGCTCGCGCGTGGGTTGCAGATACTGTCCGAGCGTCAGAATGTCCGTGCCCTGCGCTGCCAGATCCCGCATCGTCGCCAGCACTTCTTCTTTTTCTTCGCCCAAACCCAGCATCATGCCCGTCTTCGTGGGAACATCCGAATGCATTTCCTTAGCTCGGCGCAGCAGCTCAAGAGACCGCTCGTAAAGCGCCCCTTTGCGCACCTGGCGGTACAGCCGCGGCACGGTTTCCGTGTTGTGGTTCAGGATGTCCGGCTTGACGGCCAGAACGACGTTGAGCGCATTCCAGTCGCCGCGAAAATCGGGAATTAACACTTCCACCTTGCAGTCCGGCACCCGCTTGCGGATTTCCTGAATGGTTCGCGCGAAAATGTGCGCGCCGCCGTCGGGTTGGTCGTCGCGATTCACGCTGGTGACCACGGCATAGCGCAAGCCCATGGAGGCAACCGCTTCGGCTACGCGGAGAGGCTCTTCCTCGTCCGGAGGGCCAACCGGCTTGCCCGAGGGCACGGCGCAGAAGCCGCACGCTCGTGTGCAGATATCGCCCAAAATCATGAATGTCGCCGTTCCGTGCTCCCAGCACTCGCCCATGTTCGGGCAGCGCGCCGATTCGCATACGGTGTGCAGATCCAACGTGCGCATAATGCGCTTCAGATCCTGATAGCGCTCCCCGCCGAAAAATTTAACCCGAAGCCAATCCGGCCGAGGGTGCGCGTCGGGCGCGGGCAGTTGTGGGGCGCCACCATTGGAGATGATATTAAAGGGGGTAGCCATTTGCGTTGTCCGAATGGTCAATTTTACGCGCAAACCTCCAGCCTTACAAATCCGCCTATTTCGCCAATTTCAAAACCGCCACGCGCCCTTGGGTGGGAAACTTTTGAAACTGGAGAGCATCATGCCCGGGCACGACGCGATCCAGTGATCCAGCCAACTGGACCATGCGCTGCTGGTTCTTGATGTTTGCCGCGTAGTCCGCTTCGCTGAACGTGGCACTGGCCATGTGGGTTTCCAGATTGCGATAAAGATCGGCGTTGTCGGACGCCAGCACAAACGAAGGTGCGCCCGCCACGAGTAGATATTGTGAAGCATAAGTGTGGCGCCCCCCGGTATAGGCGCGAATTCCCGGTAAAATCTCCACATCATCGCCATCAATCAGACGCACACGCCCTTCCGTGTTCAAGCGCGCCAAGGCCTGAACATCTTCCGGATCAATCCCGCCGTGCTTCCCGCCCGGCTGCCAGGCCTCTCCGGTGTAATAGCGAAACTCCTCTTTTTGGATCCAGATGGTGGCTTTGGGGAACAAATCGATGCTGCCCATGTGGTCCCAGTGTGCATGGCTGATGACCACGTCCGTGATCTCTTCGGGCTGGACACCGGCCAACTTCACCGCTTCGTCGGGGCGAGTATAGTTGAGTATCGTCCATTCCTTGAACCATCGCTCACGGTGAAATCCGCTGTCAAAAAGAATGTTGCGACCTCCGCCGCGGATCAGCCAGAAGGCGTAGACAGTGTCGATTTTCTCGTCCTTCGACGCGCCCATGACCATGTCCGAAACCAGATCGCCGGGGGAGTCTGCATAGCGAATGGCGTAAATCGAGTATTCGGGGGGTGGAATCGCCGCGGGAAAGCTCAGGAAGAAGAACGCTGCGAGAATCAAATGCTTCATGCGGGCCCTCACCGATTGTGAAGCGAAAGCTTACTACAAGAGCGAAAGAGGGCCCAGAGAGATTGCCGGAAGGAACGCAGGAAGTCGCGGACAATGCTCCAGCTCGGGGATAGGCGCAACTCAATTCCGAGCTCGGGCACTTACGGCATCCTGAGGTGTCCAATAGACAGTCCCCGGAGAGGTGCCTATGATTCGCGCAACTTTCCTTTTCCTGAGTCTTCTCTCCCTTTCCCGGCCTTTGCCTGCCCAAACCACCGACCCCCAGACTCGTACAATGGAAGCTGTCTTGTCCGAGATCCGCCTTCTACGTCAAGACCTACAAGCCGCGGCAGTCGCCACGCGAAAGGCGCAAATCGTCATTTACCGCTTGCACGTGCAGGTGGAGGTACTCGAGCGCGCGACGGAACGACTCGAGAATACGAAAGGCGAAATTGCCCAGCTGGAATCTCAAAAGAATTCTCTGACCGAACAGATCAAGCAACTCGAGGAGATGAAGGACCGGCCGGAGAATGAGCAGAGGAGGAAACAGTTCGAAGACTACCTCACCAATTCCAAAGCGAATCTGGAAGCAGTGGGCCCAAGAGAGCAAGAGCTGCAAGCCAAGCAGCTCGAGCTGGAAGCCGACCTGCGGACGGAGCAGGCCAAATGGAATCGCCTACAGGACGAGTTGGACCGCCTGGAAAGTTCACTCGAGAATTCCGCATTGCAGGCCGGCAATCGGCATTAAAGCAATGTGGGGTGCGTTCGATTTGCTGAACCTCCGTCAGGAACAAGCATCCACTCCTACGGATTGCCAGGTGCTAGCGATCCTTCTTCAGCACACGAGCAATCAGTTCGTCCAATCTCGAAAGCATCAGCTTCAGGATGGGGGACTGGTTCGTCCGGTTGTACCCGAGCACCAGATCGATAGTCGGCGTTTCTCCCCTGAGAGGGCGACTCGTTACGGACGAAGGGAGAAAGTTTTGAGAGTAAGCAGGCAAGAGACCTACGCCGCGTGTCGACGCGATCAAGGACATTCCCATGGCGAGGTGGTCCGCTTGATGATCTGGCGTGATGTTGATGCCAGAGCGCTTCAGGTAATTGTCGATGACCGCGCGCAATACAGGAGCCGTGTCCGATACGGTCACGAATGTCTCGCCCACTAAATCACTCGGACTGATAGCTTTAAGCGCAGCGAGGCGGTGGTTACTTGGCAAGACCACTACCAAGGGCTCCTTCACGAGAAGACGGAACGCCAGGTCCGGGGCATCATGTTCCCGTCGAAGAAAAGCTACATCTACCTTTCCATTTGTGAGGGCGTCGGCGAGGCGTGGAGAGTAATTGCTCGAGATCACCACATCCACGTTCGGCAACTCGTCTCGCAAGACTTGGAGGGCCTGGGGCATCCAAGTCAGTTCGTGCCCTGTCAGAAAGCCCATCACAAAGCTTGGCTTCGCGGGATGGGCGACGCGGCGAGCTGCTTCCCCAGCGGCTTCCACCTGGGCCAGGACCATTCGTGCGTGATCCAGAAAAGCCCGGCCCGCAGGAGTCAATTCGATCCCGCGAGTGCTGCGTGTCAGCAGTTGGGCGCCGACCTCGTCTTCAAGATCCCGAATCTGGCGGCTGAGGGACGGCTGGGATGTATGTAGGCTCTCCTCGGCCGCCACGGTGAGGCTGCCCGCGTCAGCAACCGCAACAAAATAACGAAGGTGTCGTAATTCCATCCGCAATCCCATGCCTGTGAGGCATGGCTCCCAACCTACAGAGTCTACATCACTCTGCAAAAGCCCCGCATCAGACTGGTCGAACTGAGCGCAACCAGCCAACCGGAAATCTTGGCCATGCTCAACACGAAGATCCAGTTGGCCTACAGGTAGGAGCTCGAAGAAACAAGGAGAAACACAATGTCCAGGAAACTCGAAGGAAAGATCGCTCTCATTACTGGCGGCTCGCGCGGTATTGGAGCGGCAATCGCTAAGCGTCTGGCTGCGGACGGCGCGAACGTGGCCATTACCTACACGAAAGGGGCAGACGCAGCCGCGTCGGTTGTTAAGGAAATTGTGCAGGCTGGCCGAAAGGCGATCGCGATTCAGGCGGACGCCACCGATGCCGCCGCCGTGAAAGCAGCGGTCGAAAGGACAGTCGCAACGTTCGGACGTCTCGACGTCCTTGTAAACAATGCCGGCACGGCGATTCCCAAAACTTTCGAGGAGACCACGTTGGAGGAAATGGACCAGGTGATTGGCATCAACGTCCGTGGCGTATTCGTCGCCACACAAGCGGCGCTGAAGCACATGAAGAGCGGCGGTCGGATCATCATGATCGGTTCGGCCGTCGGTGAGCGTGTAGCGGCGCCCGGGCTTGTGCCATACGCGGGCACGAAGGGAGCCGTCAAGATGTTCACTCAGGCGCTGGCCCGAGAGATCGGGAGCCGGGGCATCACGGTCAACAACGTGCAGCCTGGTCCGATCGACACGGAATTGAATCCCGCCGCGGGCGACTGGGCGGTGCCCCAGAAGGCCGCCACATCACTCAACCGCTACGGCCATGTTGACGAAGTTGCCGCATTGGTCGCGTTTGTCGCCGGCCCGGAGTCCTCGTACATTACCGGTGCGAACCTTACCGTGGATGGCGGAATGAATGCGTGAGTCGAGGCGGCAGCTCACTGACTTCGCGAAATGCGCATTATTCCCTGATGGCCGGTCAAGGCGAGGTGAATCAAGCCTCGAGACCCGGGGCCACTTCCTTTTGTTTGAAAAAAACGTATCCCTATTGTGCTGTTAAGCATCACATACTCCGCTGAGGAGAAATCCTATGTCCGCCACGAGCGTTCAGTTCACTGTTGCAGCCCATATCATGGCGGCTCTCGGTTATTTCCGCGGCAAGGAAATCCCTTCGGCAATTCTCGCCGAAAGCGTGAATGCAGACCCCACATTTGTGAGGAAATCTCTCTCGAAACTCGCAAAGGCGGGCCTGATCGTCACAAAGCGCGGTAAGAGCGGCGCAAGCAGACTCACGCGTTACCCCGAGCAAATAACGCTTTTGGACATTTATCGCGCCAGCGGGGCACCACCGACATTCGCGATACATCGCTATCCAGTGGAGAAGAAATGCCCTATCAGCACCAACATTAAAGGATGCATGTCATCGGTCCTAAAAAAAGCTCAGGGGAGCTTCGAGAATCGTCTTGATGCAATAACGCTCGCCGATGTAGTTGGGGAAATACGCCGGGCGAAGCGGTAATTTTTTTGTGTTTATATGTGCGTATTATTATCACAGATATGAGAAAGGGAGAACCAAATATGAACAGATCTAAAGAAAACGGCATGAATGTGATTTTAGGGGCGAGCGGTAACACGGGCTCGATCATCGCCAATTTCCTGCTGTCGAAAGGCGAGAAGGTGCGAGTCGTGGGCCGCGACGTGGGACGGCTGCACCACTTTGTGCGCAAAGGCGCGGAGGCTTTCACAGCCGACCTGAGCGATGCGGCTGCGCTCACCAAAGCCTTCGACGGTGCCCGCGCGGCATACCTGATGTTGCCGCCTCTGAACTCCCGGGAAGAGCAAGAGCGAGAGAGCGATGCGATCGCGAAAGCCGCGAAGGAGTCTGGTCTGCGCTACGCGGTGCACTTGAGCAGCTACGGCGCTCATGTCCCGGAAGGCACCGGGCCAGTCACAGGGTTGCATTCTTCGGAGCAAAAACTGAACGCGATTGGTGATTTGAACGTTTTGCACCTGCGAGCTGCATATTTTATGGAAAACAACATGGCGGCGATCGGCATGATTCAGGGGATGGGACTGTTTGGGCATGCGCTGCTACCCGACCTGAAGCTGCCCATGATCGCGACGCGCGACGTTGGCGACTACGCGGCGCCGCACCTCCTGGACCTGGATTTTTCCGGCAAACAAACGCGCGAACTACTTGGCGAGCGCGACCTCTCGATGGCGGAAGCCACCGCGCTGATTGCGCGCGGCATTGGGAAGCCGGATCTGCGTTACGAGCAGCTTCCGTACGACCATGTACGACAGGCGTTGACACAAATGGGCTTTTCGCCCAAGAAAGCCGCGGTGTACATCGAAATGTTCGAGGCTATCAACGCAGGACTCCTCGCTGCACAGGAGCAGCGTTCGACGGAAAACAGCACACCGACTTCGTTTGAAACATTTGTGCAGGATGTCTTTGTGCCTGCGTACCACGCGAAGGCTCCAGCCGCTTAGGCGCTCGGAACTGGAGAGTTCCCAGCTCAGCAACAACGGAGGGAAAAATGCCAAAAAAACTTGAAGGCAAGACCGCCGTTATTACCGGTGGCACAGAAGGGATTGGGTTGGCTGCGGCAAAGCTTTTCGTCAAAGAGGGTGCCTATGTCTTCATAACGGGGCGCCGTCGGAAGGAACTCGACGAGGCCGTGAAGGCAATCGGAACCAACGTTTCTGGCGTTCAGGGAGACGTTGCCAGCCTCGCCGATCTTGATCGTCTTTACGAGACGGTTGCCAAGGAGAAGGGGAAAATCGATATTGTTTTCGCCAACGCCGGTGTTGGCGAATTTGTTCCCTTTGGGGCCGTCACCGAAGAGCATTTTGACAAGCTATTCAACATCAATGTGCGTGGAACGCTCTTCACGGTGCAAAAGGCCTTACCGCTGCTGAATGACGGTGGGTCGATCATTCTCAACGGCTCTGTCGCGAGCGTTAAGGGTACGGCCTCATTCGGTGTCTATGCCGCGAGTAAAGCTGCCATTCGCTCCTTCGTGCGAACCTGGACCACAGATCTGAAGGACCGTCGTATCCGCTCAAACGTGGTTAGTCCGGGTCCGATCAATACGCCGCTCGTGAGTCGGCAATCTGCAGAGGTGATTGGGCGGCTTGTATCCACCATCCCGATGGGGCGCATGGGAGAACCCGAAGAAGTTGCGAGGGTGGCTTTGTTTCTGGCGTCGGATGACTCCAGTTTCGTCACGGGTATCGAACTGTTCGTTGATGGCGGCAGAGCTCAGGTCTAAATAATAAAAGACAAGTGGGATTCCGGAACCCAGGGGTTGGAATTACAGGGGTTGGCGCGATGAGCGAACGAAATCGCGCAGGACGGTGACGTTGGGGCCGTAGGCTCCTATGCGCCCGGCGTCCACGGGCAAGCCCAGGCTTTCCGCCATATCCAGGTCGACGCCGGCATCGTCCAATTCCGAGAGGCTGAAACCCGCGGCGGGCAAAACACGATTAAACCCAGAGGGATACACAGGCCGTGGTGGGCGATGGCGCTGCCAGGGGCGGCGCGCCAGTTCGTAAAACTGCTTCCAATCGCGTTTGTGCCACGTATTCATCGGATGCTTCAACCCACCGTCTCCCATTGGATGCGAACCAGAGGCTTAAGGTTCTTCCACACTTCAACCGGAGCCATCCCAAACCTGCCGCGGAACTTCTGCGCAAGTACCTCTTGGTATATCCCAAGGCGCCACGAATGAAAGAGTTTCCTGGCCTGTTGTATCAAACACGTCAACCCGCTGATTGTTTCGGCGCCAAGGGGCGAAGTAAAACGAGCGCCGAAGAGCGGAGACGCGGGCTGCGATGAACCCAAATTGCAGCGCACGGCCAATTGGCGGGGATACTACACGCAAGGTAGCGGGTTAGCCAGAACAAATTCCGCGGGGCTGTGAATTTTGTGGGGGAGCTGCCGCTCAAGAACAAAAGACTCCGGGCGCAACAATAGTGCACCCGAAGTCAAAGAACAACTCAATGACAAATGGGGAAACTTACCAGCGGTTGCCGCGGTCACCACGATCGCCGCCGCGCCCGCCACCGCCGCCACGTCCGCCGCGATCTCCTCCGCGGCCTCCGCCACCACCGCCGCCACCGCCATAACCTCCGCGCCCACCGCCGCCACCCGACCGCTCGGTTTGCGGACGCGCTTCGTTGACTACCAGGTTCCGGCCACCGAAATTCTGACCGTTGAGATTGGCGACCGCGCGATCCGCTTCTTCATCGTTCGTAATTTCGATGAAGGCAAAACCCCGCGATTGGCCCGTGAACCGATCCCGAATTAAATTGATTGCGGACGGGTTGACCCCTACCTGTCCGAACCACTCCTGCAACTGTTCTTCAGATGCAGAGAACGGGAGATTACCGACGTAAAGCTTCTTCACCTGGGGACTCCTTCTGCCCGGAACCTAACCACGATTGCGGAGCGCACTGATAGACCAATCCCGCCAGGAGGGCAAACCAAGGGGCGTGCCGCGCGGGCGGGGGCGTTTCAGTGGTCCCGGAGATACTCTCGAAAATCGTTACCTTTTGCAACCAAAAATGTAGCGTTCGCATCCGCGGCCAAAGGCCGCTCCGGCGGCGAAAAGTGATAGGATGCGCGAACAAGCGGCGGGACCGTCGAATGACAACACCCGGCACAATGATGAATTTTCCGTTAACGCTTCCAACGATTCTGGAGCGTGCCGGAAAGCTTTTTCCCCGGGTCGAGGTCGTCTCCCGCAAGCCGGATTGCAGCATAACCCGCACCACTTACGGCGATATGTATAAACGCGCGCGGCAACTCGCGGCGGCTCTCAAGAAGCTTGGAATGCAAAACGGCGACCGCGTTGCCTCGCTGATGTGGAATCACTCGGGGCATCTTGAGGCCTTCTGGGGCGTGCCTTGCGCGGGCGGAATCCTGCACACTCTTAATCTGCGGCTGCACCCGCAGGAAATCGCGGCCATCGTTCGGCATGCCAAGGATCGCTTTCTGATCGTTGACGACGTATTGTTTCCGCTCTACCAGAAATTCGCGGATCAGGTTTCCTTTGAGCGCGTCATCGTCGCGCCGTTCGGTTTTGCCAGCGTTCCCGAGGGATTCCTGAACTATGAAGAGCTGCTAGCCGCCGAACGCGGCGATTTTTCGTATCCCACGATGGGCGAAAATCAGGGCGCATTGATGTGCTTTACCTCGGGAACGACGGGATGCTCGAAAGGCGTCATCTATTCGCACCGCGCCCTGGTCCTGCATTCCTTCAGCCTGGGACTCCCGGAAGTTTTCGGCTTGAGTTGCAAAGACACGATTTTGCCAATGGTGCCGATGTTTCATGCCAACGCCTGGGGCATTCCGATTGCCGCACCAATGCTGGGGACGAAGCAAGTGCTGCCCGGACCGCATCTTGACGGCGAAAACCTGCTGAACTTAATGGAACAGGAACAGGTGAACAAGGCCTGTGGAGTGCCGACGGTCTGGGCGGGAGTTCTGGCGGAACTCGAAAAGAATCCCGAACGGTGGAAACTCCCTCCGCACATTTTCGGTGCCTGCGGTGGCACGGCTCCCCCGTTGGAAATGATCCGGCGCCTCGACCGCTTTGGAATTGAGATCAAGCATCTGTGGGGGATGACGGAAACGACTCCTGTGGGCACGGGCGGTGCGCTCAAAGCGCACATGATGGATTGGCCGGCCGAGAAAAAATACGAAGTGCGCGCCAAGCAGGGATGGCCCGCTCCCTTTGTGGAAGCACGCATCGTGAAGGATGGCGTCGTGGCGCCATGGGATGGCGAGACTGCTGGTGAATTGGAAGTGCGCGGGCCGTGGGTTGCGGGGGGCTACTACGATGCGCCGGACCAGGCTAAACGTTGGAGCGAGGATGGATGGTTTCGCACCGGCGACATCGCAATGCTTGACCCTGAGGGATATATCCGGCTGGTTGATCGAGCGAAAGATCTGGTAAAGTCCGGCGGCGAATGGATCAGCTCCGTGGACCTGGAAAACACGCTTATGGCGCATCCGGCGGTGAAGGAAGCGTGCGTGGTCGGGTTGCCGCACCCCAAGTGGCAAGAGAGGCCGCTCGCGGCCGTGGTTTTGAGAGAAGGCGCCACCACCACCGAGCACGAACTGCGCGAGTTTCTGGCAGAGTCCTTCGCCAGTTGGCAATTGCCTGACGCCTTCGTATTCGTGGAATCAATCCCACGCACCAGCGTCGGCAAATTCAAAAAAATCGCGCTCCGCGAACAGTTCGCCGGCTGGAAGTGGAAAGAATAAAAGGCGTCCACGTAGCGGACGCCTTCCGAAGCGGGCGCTTTCTGTGGTCTGGATATTCTACGTCCGGTAACTCGCGTTGATCCGTACGTACTCCGCAGTAAAATCACAGGTCCAATAACTGGCCGCAGCCCGGCCCGCATGCAAATCCATCACAATCTGGACATGCTTTTCGAGTAAGCGGTTGCTGGCGGCGCGTTCGTTGAAATCAAGCGGTTGGCCCTTGCGCAAGACCGGGATGCCCGCCATGTGAATGTCCACGAGGCCGGGGTTGAATTTCACGCCAGAGCGTCCCGCCGCGGCAAAGATGCGGCCCCAGTTGGGGTCGCCGCCGGCGAATGCGGTCTTGACGAGCGGCGAAGTGGCAATGGTCTGCGCGATCTGGCGCGCGGCCGCTTCGGTTTTGGCGCCGCGCACCGCAATTTCGATCACGCGTTGCGCCCCCTCCCCGTCAGCCACGATTTGCAGCGCGAGGGAGTGGCAAACTTCCTCCAGAGCCTTATGGAAAGCACGATGCGCGCTTGAATTTGCCTGGATCGCCGGCGCGCCGGATTCTCCGTTCGCGAGCACCAGCAACGTATCGTTCGTCGAAGTGTCGCCATCGATGCTGATGGAGTTGAACGTGCGCTGAGTAACTTCTCGCAAGGTTTTTTGCAGCAGCGAAGGCGCTATATTTGCATCCGTTACGACGAAGGCCAGGGTTGTGGCCATGTTCGGATGAATCATTCCCGCGCCTTTCGCGCAGCCAACCAGATGCACGCGCTTGCCCGCCATCTTGAACGAGACCGAAGCGGTCTTGGGGCGCGTGTCCGTGGTGCAGATCGCGAGCGACAATTCCGCGAACGAACGTGCCGAGGGCCGCCGATTTTGCACAATGCCCGGCAGCGCGCGAAGAATTTTTTCAATCGGCAGCGGCACGCCGATCACGCCGGTGGAGCAGACAAACAGTTCGCGCGGTTCGCAGCGCAGGCGCCGCGCCGTTTCTTCCACGGTTTTTACGGAGGCAGCGTAGCCCGCATCGCCCGTGGCGCAATTCGCGTTGCCGGCATTCACGATCACCCCGCGCATGCGGCCTTTGGAGGCGATCAGATTTGCCTTGGAGACAACCACCGGCGCGGCGACCACCAGGTTTCTTGTGAAGACGGCGGCGGCGGAAGCGGGAACATCACTCGAGAGCAGGGCAAGGTCCAGCGCTCCGGTTTTCTTCAGGCCGCAAGCGGTGGCCGAAAAGCGGAATCCCAGCGGGAGCGCGGCTTCAGAGAGGGCGAGTTTCATGGAATCAGGATCCGCCAAGCGGGCGCGACGTTCACGGAAGGGACCTCCGATCCTCCGTGCGATGCGATGCGGCTTGCAGCGTAAAGATGCTCGACGTCAGGCTCATGGCTTTGTCTCCAGTTTTTTGAGTCTTAGTTCGAGTTGCTCGATGGCAGCGCGAACTGATTTTTCCGCCGTGCCCCCGGGTACAACTTTGGAGGCGATGGCATTTTCGACGGAAGGGCCCTGCAGAAAATCGCTTTCGAAAAGGGGCGAAATTTTCTGGACGTCTTCGAGCGAAAGCTGGGTCCACTGGTTGCCCTGTTTTTCCGCCTCTCGCAGCACTTTGCCGACAAGATCGTGCGCCTGGCGAAAAGGCACGCCGCGGTGAACCAGGTAATCGGCCGCATCCGTTGCAAAGAGCGCGGGATTCGAAGCGGCGGCACAGAGTCTATCCTGGCGAAACTTTGTGGCAACTACGGCTCCCTGCGCGACCCAGATCATGTCTTCCATCTGGTCCTGAGCGGCGAAAAGGGCTTCTTTATCTTCCTGCAAGTCGCGCTGGTAGCTGGAGGGCAAACCCTTGAGCGTAGTGAACAGACTGAAGAGCGCCGCGGTGATGCGGCCAGTCTTGCCGCGCAAAAGCTCCCACGCATCAGGATTTTTCTTTTGGGGCATCAGGCTGCTGCCGGTGGAATATTCGTCGGGCAAAATGACGTAGGAGAATTCCTGCGAGGCGAACAATACAAAGTCTTCCGCAAGCCGCGAGAGATGCGTGGCAATGCCGGCCAGCGCAAACAGATAATCCAGCGCGAAGTCGCGATCGCTGACCGCGTCGAGGCTGTTTGCCGTGATGCGTGAAAAGCCAAGCTCCTTGGCCAACCCCGCGCGATCGATCGGAAACGAGCAGCCTGCGAGCGCCCCTGATCCCATCGGACACGCGTCCGCGCTCTCGGCGGCGTGCTGCAGCCTGTTCAGGTCGCGCGAAAACGCCTCCGCGTGAGCCATCAGGAAATGCGAAAGCAGAATAGGCTGGGCATGCTGCATATGAGTCATGCCGGCCATGGGGACCTTCAGATTTGCTTTGGCCTGCAGCAGAAAACCGCCGATCAGGGCAAGCAACGCCTTGCGCATTTCCGCAACGGCATCAATGACAAAGAGGCGAAAATCCGTGGCGACGAGTTCGTTGCGGCTGCGGCCGGTGTGCAGCTTCCAGCCGAGCGGCCCGAGTTCCTCAACGAGCGCGTTCTCTATGAACTGATGGACGTCTTCCGCCGTCGAAGAATCAAGCCAGCTTTTATCCGATTGCGCCCGGGTGGCAATCTTGTCTAGCGCCGTGACAGTCTGCCGCACTTCCATTTCGGTGAAGATGCCGACGCCCTGCAAGGCCTTTGCCCAGGCCCGATCGACGGCAATTTCGTAGGGGAGCAGACGGCGGTCGAAAGAAAACGACTGCTGGAAGGCGTCGAAGCGCGCGTCCGGCGCGTTTTCGAATCGCCCTCCCCACAGCCGATCATCTTTTTTTCGCTCAGGCATTGAAAAAGTTCTCAGTCATAAGTAATCAGTTTTAAGTCGATCGGATTGCGAGTCCCGCTCTTTTTCCCAGTAGGTCGCCAGCCGAATCATTTCTTTGACTGGATTCTTTACTGAAAACTATGAACTAAGGACTGGAAACTCTGTTTATGACTTGCCGACTTCAGCTTTCGCTTTCGGTCGCGCGGTGACCGGCAAGGCAAACAGGTTGATGAATCCTTCCGCGTCTTTCGGGTTGTAGCGCCCCATCGTGAAGCTGGCGAGGTCGGCGCGATAAAGCGAATAGGGTGAAAGCCGCTTCGTGACGTTGAGCGTGCCCTTCCACAGCTTCAAGCCGACGGAGCCGGTGACGCGCTGTTGCGCCACGTTGAAGAATCCGTCAAGCGCTTCGCGCAGCGGCGAGAACCACAGGCCGTTGTAAACGAGTTCGGCATAACGCACCGCAAGCGCCTGCTGGAAGTGCGCCGTTTCCCGGTCAACCGTCAGGCGTTCAAGTTCCTGGTGCGCGGTCACGAGCAATGTTCCGCCAGGAGTTTCGTATGCCCCGCGTGACTTCATGCCCACCAGCCGGTTTTCGACCAGGTCCGTGCGCCCGATGCCATGCTTTGAGGCGATAGCATTGAGCGTATTCAGCAATTCAATCGGCCCAAGCTTCTTGCCATTCACGGAAACCGGCGTACCGGCTTCGAAACCGATCTCGACTTCCTCCGCCTTGTCCGGAGCCTTCTCCGGCGAAACAACCCACTGCCACATCGCCTCGTTCGGCGCGTTGGCGGGATCTTCCAGTTCGCCGCCTTCATGACTCAGGTGCCAGATGTTGCGGTCGCGGCTGTAGATGTTTTTTTTGCTCTGCTCCACGGGAACCTTGTGCTTCTCCGCGTAGGCAATGGCGTCTTCGCGGGAATCGATGTCCCACTCGCGCCAGGGAGCGATAATTTGCACGTTCGGCGCGATGGCTTTGTACGCCAGTTCAAATCGCACCTGGTCGTTGCCCTTGCCGGTGCAGCCGTGGGAGAGCCCATCCGCGCCAAGCTCCAGGGCAAGTTCCGCCTGCCGCTTGGCAATTACCGGGCGAGCCATCGAAGTGCCGAGCAGATAGGTGTGTTCATAGACGGCGCCGGCGCGCAGGGTCGGCCAAATGTAATCGCGGACAAACTCTTCCCGCAGGTCTTCGATGTAAGCCGAAGATGCTCCGGTCGCGAGCGCCTTCTTGTGGGCGGCTTCCAGGTCTTCCTGCTGGCCCACGTCGCCGATCATGGCGATCACTTCGCAGCCATAATTCTCGCGCAGCCAGGGAATGATGATGGAAGTATCCAGGCCGCCGGAATAGGCGAGTACAACTTTTTTGGGTTTCGGGGTGTGCGAATTCACTAGATGATTTCTCCTTGGTGATGGAACACGGTATCAAGATCAGGTAAACAGTGCGTGAAGAATGGCCTTCTGCACGTACATGCGATTTTCAGATTGCTGTAACACCACGGAAGTGGGGCCATCCAGCACTTCGTCGGTGACTTCCTGGCCGCGGTGCGCCGGAAGACAGTGCATAAAGAGGGCTCCGGGCGCGGCCTGCTCCATCAGCTTGCGATTCACCTGGAAGGGCTTGAAGATCTGGCGGCGCATCTTTTCTTCCGCTTCAAAGCCCATGCTGGTCCACGAATCGGTGTAAACCGCCTGTGCGCCTTCCACCGCTTCGGCGGGATTGGTGAAGAGTTCAATCTTCGCGCGGGTTTCTTTCGCGACGCGCTTGGCATCGCCAAGCACGTCCTGCGCAGGTGCGTAGCTTGCGGGCGTGGCGATCCGGAGGTTCACACCCAGCCGCGCCGCCAGAAAAATAAGCGAATTGCAGACGTTGTTGCCGTCGCCAACGTAAGCGAGCTTCAGTCCCTTCAGCGAGCCGAATTTCTCTTCCAGCGTGAAGAAATCCGCCAACGCCTGGCAGGGGTGAAATTTGTCGGAAAGCGCATTGACCACCGGTATGGAAATATTTTGCGCCATCTCTTCGAGCACCCGCTGCTCGTAAACGCGCGCGACGATCCCCTGCACCCAGCATTGAAGGTTTCGCGCCACATCCGGGATGGACTCGCGCTCGCCGAGCCGGGCCTGCGTATGATCGAGAAACACCACAAACCCGCCCATGCTTTGGATGCCAACCTCGAAGGTGACGCGCGTGCGCAGCGACGGCTTCTCAAAAATCAGCGCGATGTGCTTGCCGCGCAGCGTGGAAGCGTAACGCGCAGGGCGCGCCTTGATTTCAGCCGTGCGCTGGAGCAGGTCGCGGGCGTCCGCGGGACTCCATTCCGCCCCGGTCAGGAGGTCTTTGGTTACCGCAACAGGAAGCGTGATCGTCGTAGTCATCGATTTCTCCAATTTCGCCTGCCACTAAACTGCCGCGCTGGCCGAATGCCCAGCGGAAGAAAACTCCCGGAGCACCCGGGTGCCGGGAAGTTCGAGAGAGGTGGTCTTGGCTGGCGCCGCAACAAACCGGTCGGGAGCCAGCGCCGCCGCGGCGGAACCTCCGCCGACGATGTGCACTTCGCGAACGCCCGACTGAAGGGCTCGCTTGGCCGCCTCGAGCTTAAGGATCATCCCGCCGGAAACCACGCGCGATTGGATCAAGCGGTCGATCTCCTGCCAGGAGATGGCCGAAAGAACTTTTTCGCCGTCCAGCACGCCCGCAACGTCCGTGAGATATATCAGATGGTCGGCTTCCACGAACTCCGCGCAAGCCGCGGCCATGTGGTCGGCGTTGATGTTGTAAAGCTCGTTGTCCGCGCCGAGCCCCAGGCATGCAGCGACGGGCAGCAACTTCGTGCGCCAGAGCGATTCGAGAAAACGAACATTTACGCCGGTGAGATAGCCAACATAGCCAAGGCCGCCCTCTACATCGTTGTGCACCAGCGGCGATGCCGAGAAACAGGCCGCATCGGCCGCACAAATGCCAAGCGCCGGCTGCCCCTCCGCCGTGATGGCTGCGGAGAGTTGCTTGTTCAGGACGCCCGCGAACACCATAACCGCCGCGTCGCGAGTCTCTTTGTCCGTGACTCGCAAGCCGCCTACAAACTTGCTTTCAATCCCCATCCGCTTCAGCGTGGCGGTGAAAATCCGTCCGCCGCCGTGAACCACCAGGATTTCGTGCTTGTGCCGGGCGAGAGCGGCAATCTGCTTTGCGAGCAATCGCACGGTCGCGGCATCTTCCAGCAACGCGCCGGCGAATTTGATGACGATCCTCATACGAGTCCCGTCCTTTCCTCAAGTCCCAGCGTGAGATTCAGGTTCTGTACAGCCTGGCCGGCCGCGCCTTTGCCGAGATTGTCGAGGCAGGAAATGACCGCCAGGCGCTTCCCATCCACATGGAGCGCGAAGCCGATATCGCAAAAATTGGTTTTGATGATGTGCTGCACCTCCGGCAGCGTCCCTGCTGGATGAATCCGGATCAATGAATGGCCCGCGTAAAATTTCCTGAAGAGCGTCTCAATGTCCTGGGGCGACTGGTGATGCGCCAGAGTCACGTAAATCGACGACAGGATGCCGCGCGGAATGGGCAGCAGGTGTGTGGAAAAAATCAGGCGCGATTCCGGCAAGCCCGTGTGTTCCAGGATTTCCGGCGTGTGCCGGTGGTTGAAAAGGTTGTAAGCGCGGAAGTTTCCCTCCACTTCCACGAACTGCAGATCGCGGCGGGGATCCTTGCCCGCTCCGCTTGCGCCGGATTTGCAGTCGCAAATCACGGTATGTCCCGCGGCCAGAAGTCCCGCGTCCTGCAACGGACGCAGGGCAAGAATCACGCTGGTGGCATAACAACCGGGGTTCGCAATCAGTTTTGCGCTTTTGATCCGTTCGGCGTAAAGCTCCGGCAGGCCATAAGCCGCTTCGCTGAGCCGCTCGGCGTGGGGAGTGGGCAGCTTGTACCAGGAGGAGTATGTGTCAGCGGACGCGAAGCGGAAGGCGCCGCTCAAATCGATCACGCGCAGCCCCGCATCGAGAAGTTTCGGAGCGATCTCCGCGGAAACCTCATGCGGTGTGGCCAAAAAGGCCGTTCCGGAGTTGCTTCCTGCAATGGCCTCAAGTGCAAGCGGCTTCAGGGGAGCCTCGCCCCACCCGCGCAACTGGGGAAATAGATCCGAAAGGCAGTGCGCCCCGTTGGTTTCGCGCACATAAAAGGTAGGCTTCCCAATGCCGGGGTGGCGCAGAAGCAGGGTGGCCAGCTCAAAACCCGTATAGCCGGTGACCCCAATGACGGTGATTTGGCGGGGATCTCTCATTTCACGTGAGCTTCGATCTTCTTCTGGAGAGACTCCCGCGTCTTGCGGCTGGGCGTGATGATCAGGACCGTGTCGTCCCCGGCGATGGTGCCGGCGATCTCTGGAAACTTTGCCGCGTCGACGGCAGCGGCCAGAGGTTGCGCACCGCTCGGAGGCGTTTTCAGTACCAGCAGGTTTTCCGCCGGGCGAATGTCCAGCAGGAATTCGCGCAGCGCCCGCGTCAGGGGAGCAACGCCGGCGGATTCGTCCGGCAATGCCGTTCCTGTTTTGTAGCCATCCGTGGTCTTGATGAGCTTCAGCTCCTGGAGGTCACGCGAAAGAGTGGCTTGCGTAACGCGGAGCCTTTCCTTTGCCAATCGCCGGCGCAAATCCTCCTGGTTGGCGATGCGCTCGCTCGAAACGAGCCGCAGGATCTGTCCGTGCCGGTATGTTTTTGTCGCGCTCATTGCAAATATACAGTCTACTGTATATTTATACAGTCGCACCGCCGGCGATGTCAAACTTTTTTGAAAAATGGCGGCGCGGGAACGTGGAGGCGGGCTTCAGCTCGCCGCGGGCAGCTGTCCCAAAAAGAGAAACCGCTGTTCCGAAGGTCAGGTGACCCTGGAAAGGGGCAGCTATTTCATACGCTGCAGGGCCAAGATGACCGCTGGATTTTCTGCTCCAAGAATGTTACCTATCAAAAACCACCCTTTTGGGTACGATGAGCGATACTTGCCACATCTCGGGATGCAAACACGACGTCCCCGCCGCACTGGCGGAGCAGAAGGTCTGTATCCTGCATTTCACCCTCTCGCTGGAAGCAAGCTGTGCCGAAATGCGGCGAGAAACGGCGCTGGGAAACGCCCCTCAGGACCGCCAGCGGGATATCCTGAGGTTCATCACCACCAACGGGGAATCCTTGGCGCGCGTGGCGACCAGCGGTTTGCACCTCACCGATGACCTGAAAGCGCGCGTTTTGAGCACTTTCCTGACCCTGATGAACCTGCGCGAGAACCTCGACCGGGCCTCGATGCGCACACCTGCCGGGCGTAGCGGCATCTTTCGCTAAGACCGCTCAAGCACCTATATATTTGGCGTAAAGCGACCGCGCGATTGCGGGATCTTTCGTGCCTTTCAGGATTGCCCGCCCGTCGCTGAAAATGGTCATTTCGTAGGGTTCAACCTGGAATCGCAGCAGGAAGCCGTTCTGACGGACGCCGGGGATTGTGGAGGCAAGTCGCTGTTGCAGGGCCGGCAGGTCCAGATTACGTCTCCGTTCATGAATTTGCACCGAATCGCGCCCGCACATGGTGATGTGTGGCTGGGCCTGTCCCTCCAGATACGGAAATTCACGCAAGCCACACGCTCGGCACAGGGGATTTCGTTCGGGCTGCACGGACTGGAAGCGGCCCGTCCAGACGTCGCATGAGAGCAACCGGCCATGCAATTGGTTCTCGTTGCCGGAGAGCAACTTCAAAGCCTCGGCCGCCTCGAGCGAAGCAATCAGGTTCACGATCGGACCAAGCACACCTACGGTGTCGCAGGTTTCTTCCAAGCCAGTTGAGCCTCCAGTTTCGAGCAAGCAGGCAAGGCAAGCCGTCTTTTGCGGCCGAATCGTAAGGGTCAGGCCGTAGCTGGCAACCGCGGCGGCGTAGATCCAGGGAGTCCCCGATTGGATCGCAAAATCGTTCACCAAAAAGCGCGTTTCAAAATTGTCCGTGCCATCGAGAATCAGAGGAAATCCGGAAAGCAATTCGCTTGCATTCCGGGAATTCAGATCCGCCACAATTCCCTCAATCGCAACCTCTGAATTCAAAGCTTTCAACTTGCGTTCCGCGGCAACTGCCTTGGGGAGCGCTTCCCGCGCGTCGGCCTCGTCGAAAAGTATCTGGCGCTGCAGATTGGAGGGTTCCACGAAATCGCGGTCCAGGACGCGAATGCGGCCAACGCCCGCGCGAACCAGTAGATTGGCAACCGCGGCGCCGATGGCTCCGCAGCCCACAATCACGACGCTGGAAGAGGCCAGGCGAGCTTGTCCTTCCGGCCCGATGCCGTCGAACAACATTTGTCGGGAATACTTCTCGTTCAGCGAAAGAGTCACGTAAAATAGTTTCCCAGCACCACAGGTTCTTTTTCCTCTTCATCATAGCGCCAAAGTGACCGGGGGAGGCAACGCGCCTGTGCTACGCTTCGTCTGTGTTATAGAACACATGAAATGCCGCTGGAACAATGGGTTGCGAGCGATTGTCCTTCTTTGCCTGATTCTGGCAGGAACGCGAGCGCACGCCCAGACAAATCCGGAATTCCAGCCCGGCAAACCAGCGGAACCCAAATTGGCCGCCGTGCGCGTCGTTTCTGAAGACGGAAAGGTGCTTCAGGCCCAGTTGCAGGCCTTGCCGGTGCAGGTTGGCGAACCCTTACGGCCGGAGCAAGTGGCCGCGAGCATTCGCATTCTGTATCAGACTGGGAACTACGCGGATTTACGAGCCGTCACCTATCCCGAAAGCGATGGGGTGCGGCTTGATTTTGTGGCGCGCGAAAATCTCTATTTCAATCAAGTATTGATCAAGGGGCTCACTGCTCCGCCGACCGATGCCTCCGCCGTCGCGGCGATGCAGCTTTCTTTAGGGCAGACGTACCACGAGCAGGATGTTAAGGACGGGGTGGAGCGCTTGCGCGAGGCCTTGAAGGAAGAAGGCCTTTACCGGGCCAAGATCAGCGTCGAGGAGCATCCGTTCCCTGAATCGCACCAACTGGACGTGATCGTGAACCTGGATTCCGGGCCTCGCGTCCGCGCCAAGAAGATCGAGTTGATCAACAACACCGAATACGGTGATGCTGAACTCCTTGCCAGATTCAAGCTAAAGCCCGGAAGCCCGTTGACGACCAGCAAAATGCAATCCGGCACAGAGCGCATACGAAAATTTCTCGAAAAAAAGGGGCACCTCAGCGCTCGTGTTTCGGTTCGGAGAGGCGAACTGGACACGGCGGCCAACACGATGCCTCTTACACTTGAGGTTACCGAGGGACCGCGGGTGCGCGTAGCCCTGGTCGGAGCCAAGCTCTCTGCACGCGATTTGAAGAAGATGATTCCCGTTTACCAGGAAGGCTCAGTTGATACGGACTTGCTGGAAGAGGGGCGTCGGAATATTCGCGAACGCATGGAACGAGAAGGCTATTTCGACGCAAAAGTAGACTACGCCGTGTCGTCGCGCGAGGTGGAGGGCGCAAAGTCGGGCAAGAAGGGCAACGAGGAAATCATCACTTATACGGTGGAGCGCGGGGCACGCCACCAGCTTTCGCGCATCGAAATTAACGGGAACCACTATTTCAGCACGGAACTCCTGAAGAGCCGGTTGACGATTTCAACGGTCAGCCTCTTCACACGGCCGCACTTCAGCCGGCGATTGATGGATGCCGACGCCCTCTCGATGAAAAACCTGTACATTTCGAACGGATTTCTTTCGGCAAGGGTGGAGGGGCAGGCGGAGGAAACTAATGGTAAAAAGGGCGGCGATCTGCTCGTTCATTTCAACATCGAAGAAGGAAAGCAGACCCTGGTTTCTAGTCTGCAAGTGCAAGGGATGCACGCGCTGACCGAAGCGCAAATCCGCGGGGTCCTGGGCGCGCTACCCGGACAGCCTTTCTCAGACCTCAATGTGTCGAGCGATCGCGACAACGTCATGGCCCTCTATTACGACCAGGGCTACCCGGAAGCGACATTTTCTTACACCTCGGAGCCGGATGATTCCCCGGAAGCCCAGACGGCCGTTGCCAAACAAAACGCGGAAGCCGAAAAACTGACCGGGGAAGCCCGCAAGTACGCGGTCGAACGCGCGGAGCCGGTGAAGCTGGTCTATAAAATCGAGGAAGGCCCTCGGATTTCAGTAAAAAGGATTTTTCTCACAGGTTATAACCACACCCGGCAGCGCGTGATTCGCCGCGAGGTCAAGGTGAAGCCGGGGGAGCCTCTGCGGGAAGGTGAGGTCGTTGAGTCCCAGCAGAAGCTCTACAATCTGGGCGTCTTTAATCGCGTGACAATCGAGCCGCAGAACGCGAGCGGCAGCGATCCCGAAAAAGACGTCGTGGTGCTCGTCGAAGAGGCCAAACGATACACCATCGCCTACGGCGGCGGATTGGAAGTGCAGCGCCTGGCCAGCACCACGGATCCCACCGGCGGAGAGATCCAGGCTGCGCCTCGCGGCATTCTGGAAATCTCAAAGCAAAATGTGACAGGTCGCGCCGACTCTCTCGCCTTGAAACTTCGTGGCAGCACCATTCAGGGCCGCGCGCTTCTGGCCTACACCGCGCCCAACACGTTCAACGATTCAAAATTGAGTTTGCAGGCGAACGCCTACGTTGAAAAGACGCAGGACATCAACACCTTCGAGCAGACGCGGTATGAAGGAAACATCCAGCTGACCGACCAGGTCACGCCTCGTTCATCTCTTTCGGTTCGTTACGTCTTTCGGAAAGTGACCGTCAGCAATCTCAATATTCCCTCCCAGGAAGTGCCCCTCTTCAACCAGCCCACCCTGGTCTCTCAATTCGGGATGACGTATGTTCGGGATTACCGTGATAACCCCGCGGACGCGACGAAAGGCTCGTTCAGCACCGTGGATGTCAGCGCCGCCGGCACGAACATCGGTTCCAGTGCCAGTTTTCTCCGTTATTCTCTCCAGAATTCCACCTATACACCCCTTTCTCGGAATTGGAATTTCGCCCGCGCGATCCGTATCGGCATCCTGCAGCCGTTTGGCGATACTGTTGCCTTGAGTTTTCCCGCGCCCACCCAACCGCCACTGCCCCAGGTAATCCCGCTCCCAGAGAGACTCTTTGCCGGTGGCGGCACTTCGATTCGAGGGTTTGCGCTCAATCAAGCAGGGCCGCGCGACGCACTGACGGGCTTCCCGGTCGGTGGCCAGGCGCTGGTGATTCTGAACCAGGAAATACGTTTTCCGATGAAGTTGCCGATTGTCGGTACCAAGTTGGGCGGAGCATTGTTCTATGACGCCGGGAACGTGTTCAGCCGGGCCAGCCGCATAAATCTGCGTTGGTCGCCGCCAAAGCCCGTCTTCGTGCCTGCTATTCCCGGCCAGCCGCCGGGACCGTTCAATGCCACTCGCTGCGTGGCCAACTGCACGAATGAGCTAAACTATTTCTCGCACACCGTCGGCTTTGGATTGCGCTACGCCACGCCCATCGGCCCCATCCGGATTGATTTGGGTTATCAGCTCAATCCCGCGGAGTTCGTAATCCCCTGCCAGAACAGCCAGGTTTTCTGCCAGCAGGGGACGCACCTTCAGAAGTTCCAGATATTCTTCAACCTGGGCTCGAGCTTCTGATGCGTAAATGGATCACAATCGCGGTATTGACCGTCGGACTGCTCCCGGTTTCGGTGCCGGGTCCTGGCCTCGCGCAGGAAGTCACGGACCGCATTGTGGCCCGCGTCGAAACGGAAATTATCCTGTTGAGCGACATCCGGCAACTTGCCCGCTACCAGGTCTTTCTCGACGGAAAGGCGCAAAGCGACGCGGACATCCTGAACCGCCTGATCGACCAGTGGATTGTCCGCAACGAAGCAACTGTGGCGCGATTTCCAAAACCTTCGGACGACGACGTGAACCGCAGCATCGAGCGCTTGAAGCGCTCGTTTGCCTCGCCCGAGGAATTTCAGACACGGCAAAAGAACAGCGGCATTACCGACGAGGAGATTCGCCAGTTCGTCGGAGCGCAGCTTTATCTCAGCAATTACCTCGATAGCCGCTTCCGTCCGGCAATCCAGATCGACGAAAAAGCTATCGAGGAGTTCTACAAGTCCCGCGTAGTGCCGCGAGCGGAATCGCGCGGCCAAGCCCCGCCTACCCTGGACACGGCGCGGGATTTCATCCAGGAAGCGCTTGTGCAGCAGGCTATTAACGAGCAGGCCGACCGTTGGCTCAAAGAGAGCCGGGCGCGCGTCCGGGTTGAGATAATGATGGGTGAGAAACCAAAATGACCGAGGAAACCCGCCGCAAGAAGATATTGTGGCTCGAGCACCTCTTCTGGGTGCTTGGCACCTGGACCCTGCTCGGGGTGGCGTTGGCGATTATTGCCTTAGGCAGCGGCCTCGCCAATCCCCTTTTGCGCCGGTTCCTGGTTAACCGCCTGCACAATTTGACGGGAACTCCCGTGGAAGTGCGCACCGTTTCCGTCGGCTGGTTTTCGTTGACCGCGACAGTGAACGGACTGGTGATTCATGGCACGGAGCCGCCGAGCACAGACCCCTTGTTCAGAGCGGAGCAGGCAAGAATCGGTTTGCGCATCGATTCCTTCTGGGGACGCCGCGTTTCCCTCAATGATCTGCTGCTGGTGCAACCCAGGGTGCATCTGCGCGTGGAGAAGAACGGCAGCAGCAATCTCCCCGTTATCAAGAAGAGTGATTCCAGGCAACCGCTGCAGCAAACTCTGTTGGCTTTGCACATCCGCCACATTGAAATCAGGGACGGCTGGTTTCTCTATAACAACCTGCGTTCGCTTGTCGCGACGGAAGGCGGCGATCTGCGCCTGAACGTAACCGTCGGCGGCACCCCGGACCATCCACTTTATCTTGGCTCGTTGGATTGGGATTCCATACAATTGGCCCGTCGGCGCGATCTTCCGTTGCCGGCAAACCTTTCCGCAAGATTCTCCGCAAGCCGCGAGGCCTTTACGTTGGAACAGGCGGTGGTCGACGTCGGTCGCTCGCACCTGGATCTGCAGGCCGAAACAAAAAATTTCGAAACACCCAACTGGACGTACCGCTACCGCGGCTGGCTCGATCTGCTGGATATTCGCGAGGCGTTTCGCACCCCGGAAGTGCCACTGGGCAGAATCGACCTGCGCGGAGATGGAACGCTCGCCTCCGGGCAATTCGGAGGGAAAGGGGAATTCGCCGCGGACAACATAGTTTTGAGTTTCGAGGATTTTCACTCTGCCAATCTCACAAGCCGTTCGCACTACGCCCTCGAACCCGATGGGGTCGTACTCCCGGACTTTGCCGCCTACGGCCTCGGTGGCAGCGTCAAAGGCCCGATCACGATGAAGTACGACGGCCTGAAATTCAGGGCAGTTACCAAGGTGCAGGGCATCCGCCTTTCGGGAGTTGCGCCGGCAATCGATCACGCCGGCTTCCCCATCGACAGCCTTCACTGGGACTCCGTGATTTATGCGGACACCGTGGAAACCTGGCACGACAATTTTCGCGACTTCGATATATCCGCCAGCATGCGCTGGGAAGAGCCCGACGAAACCATGCGCGGCCACGTTCCTGTTACCAGCGAAGCGGTCCTTCGTTACCGATACACTCCGAACACCCTGGAGTTGAAGCAGTTTGATTTCGAAACTCCCACTTCCCGGGGTAGCTTCACCGGAATTCTCCATCCGAAGCAGACTTCCCTAGATGTCCGGCTGGATATCGGCTCCCTAGCGCCGTGGGATGATTTTATCCATGCAATTTCAGGCGACAAGCCAGGCACTGCGGCCGCAAAGGTCCCCATTGATGGCGCTTTGCGGTGGAACGGCCGAATTCTGGGCCCATCGGACGGCCCTACGTTCCAGGGCCATTTCCAGGGGGAGCATGCGCGCTATGACAATTTTGCTCTCGACTCTCTCGATGGCGACGTGACGTATTCGCCGACCGAGTTGGTTATCGCCCGCGCTCACGCACGCCGGGGGACCATGGCGGCCGGAATCGACGGTCAGTTGCAATTGACCGATTGGGAGTTCCGCCCGGAAAACCAGTGGGGCAGCGAACTGAATCTGGAAAAGGTGCCACTCGAATCGCTGGAGCAGCTTGTCGGAAAGAAATATCCTGTGCAGGGATTGCTGACCGGCCAGTTTCACGGGCGCGGAACACGCGCCGAACCCTCCTTGACCGGTCTTGTGGACCTGGCGGACGCGACCGTTTACACCGTCCCTTTCAACCGGCTCCGCGGCCAATTAACCGTACTGCCGGATGAGGTGCGGCTCTCGAACGCGGAATTGCGCTTTTTTGGCCCCGCTGCGGAAAAGGCGGGGGGCGCTGGAATCGTCACCGGCTCTGTTGCGTACCGCTATGCGGACGAGTCGTTGACGACGGATTTGGTCGGTGCGTCGCTGCCGCTGGCCAATTTTGGACAGATCAAGGCCTCGGGCCTCCCCTTGGACGGCCAAATGTCATTTCGCCTGAAATCCAGCGGCCCGATCCGCGCTCCTCTTGCCGAGGGCTCCTTCCGGGTCGTCGATTTGCAAGTGGGCACGGAAGTCATCGGCAGCTTCGGAGGCGATCTCGAATCCGACGGGAAGCTCGCACAACTGAAACTTAATTCGGCCATGAGCGAAGGCGCGATCACTGGGGGAATCACACTGGGTCTGGGCGATCCGCAACCACTCGATGGAAAAATATCCGTTCGCAATATCAACCTGGACCCCTTCTTACTCTCGGCCCTGCACCTGGGGAAATTCAAGGGACACGGCGTTGCCGATGGCGAAATCACATTCCAAGGCCAGTTGCAGCGCCCCGAAACGCTGACCCTCGATGGGAATTTTTCGCGGGTTGTCTTCAACTACGGCAGCGTGCAGCTCGAAAACCAAGGCCCGATTCATCTCACGTCCACAAAAGACAGTTTGAAAATCCTCAGCCTCGCGCTCAAGGGGTCGGAGACGAACGCGGAGTTGACGGGTTCCGTCCAATTTACGGGGCGCCGCACCGTGGCCATGAAGCTCAACGGTTCCGTGGATCTTCGCCTCCTCAGCGGTTACATCACCGATGTGGACGTGAACGGCCACGCGGACATCAACACTTCGTTTGAGGGCACGCTTGACCGGCCCAGGATCATTGGCCGCGTGAAATTGAACAGCATTTCCGTTCGCTCGGCGGATTTTCCCACCGGCCTGAGCAATTTGAAAGGGGATTTAGTCTTCGATGCCAACCGCCTGTTTTTCGACAACGTCACCGGCGAGGCCGGCGGTGGTTTGATCACGCTGGCTGGAACGGCCAACTATTCCGAGAAGCCCTTTCGGTACGATATCTCCGCGAAAACCGACCGAATTCGCATCCGTTATCCGGAAGGCATGAGCTGGCTCGTCGGCGGTGGGCTGCGTCTCTCCGGTACTCTCGACGGTGGATTGCTCTCGGGGAAAGTGCAGGTGCAGCGTGTCACTCTGAACCAGGGCATCGAAGCGGTCGGCTCCCTGACCTCCAGCTCCAGCAGTTCCAGCACAACCTCGGATTTTCTGCGCAACCTGCAACTCGATGTCGAAGGCAGCTCCACTCCCGACACGCGCCTGGAATGGCCGGGCGCTCATCTCGAAGCGGAATCAAGCCTCCGTGTCCGTGGTACCGCCGAACATCCGATTCTTCTGGGGCACATCCACGTGCTCTCCGGGGATCTCTACTTCCACGATAATCGGTACCGAGTTACGCGCGGCGACCTGAATTTTGCCAATCCGTTCCGGATGGACCCAGTCATCAACTTTGAAGCCACCACAAACGTGCAGCAATACGAAATCACCCTCAATTTCACCGGCCAAGCCAGCAAAATGAGTTTGTCTTACCGCTCCGACCCGCCTCTGCCCGGAAACGACATTGTCACCCTCCTGGCCCTCGGCCAAACGAGTTCAGAGACTGCGATGCACGGTGGTGCTACCGGGCAGGCCGGCTCCAGCAATAATAGCGGGGCGACGGCTTTGCTCTCGGAAGCGATTTCCAGCCAGCTTGGGGGCCGCGTGGAGCGCTTATTTGGCATCACCCGGTTCCGAGTGGATCCAGGGCTCGCGAGTTTTGGCACCACGAACGCCAACCAGAACGTCGGCGCGCGCGTGACCGTCGAGCAGCAGGTTACCCGCGACCTGACGGTTACCTACGTTTCGAACGTCAGTTCTTCGCAACAGCAGGTGATTCAGGTGGAATACAACCTGAACCGGAATATTTCGGTTGTCGGATTGCGCGATCAGAACGGTACGTTCGGCGTGGATATCAAGTTCAAGAAGCGCTTTCAGTAGCGCCCTTCATCGGGAAAATCTCTCGAAACGTTTTTACTGGGGATCCTGTTGTTGCGCCGACTGCTCCGCGGATTGCTGCGAGCCGTCGGACTGCTGGCCGCGACGCGGCTGAAATCTCTTGCCGGGGGCCGCGAGGCGGGCATTTTGGCCGACGCCTGGATTGTCCTGCTTGGCTTCCAGCAAAGCTTCTTTTGCGGCTTTTCCTGAGGAGAGCCGGATCGATTCCTGAATTTCGCGGCTGATTTTCGGCGACTCCGCGGCAACTTTTTGCCCGAGGGGCGACCCGTAAAATTGCAGCAAGCCTTTGATCTCTTCGTCGCTGTAGTGCTTGTCATACACGGAAATCAGCTGGTCTGTGACCGCATCCACATCGAATTTTTTCTCGTACCCGGTGATCACGGTGTTGACGAACTTCTGCCCTTGCTGGTTGTTTTGCACCGTTTCGAGCAGTTTTTCGCGATATTGCTCGGCCGAGCGGGTCATGGAGTCCTGCACAAGGTCGCGCGCGCCGACCAGTTCGAGCAGCGCCCGGATGTCCGCTTCCTTCGCAGGATCTATCGAGCCGACCGCCAATTCTCCGCTTTGCGCGGCAATAGAATTTTGCGAAGCCGCCTGGACTTCCGAAACAGACCCACCCTGGATCGCGACAAGAAACGTGCCGATGTAAATCACAACGAGTGCCAGAACCGCCTTCATAACCGCCTCCACACCTTTGCCCGGGCTTTCCCAAGTGCCCGGAACCATGTCCGCATGAAGAAGTCTAGTGAAACGCTTCGTCCTTGACTCCTGCTCCGAAGTCCAGAATTGTTGCTTGCGTCACTGACCATCCGTGCAGGTGGGGGGTATGCTCGGAAATGGCCAAACCGTGTCAGAGTAGAGCCTCCGGATTGTGTCCTCCGCAAGGCGCGGGCAACTTTCAAGATTGCGCAGGTCGAGATGGCTTCTTTTCCCCACGGCAACGATTCCGCTGAGAGATACGCGGAAGATCGCCGGCTGATGATCGAAAACCAGATCCGCAAACGCGGCGTAACGAATGAACGAGTGCTCTCCGCCATTGCCGCCGTGCCCCGCCACGAATTTCTGCCGCCTTTCTGGATCAATCGGGCGTACGCCGATGAACCTCTCCCCATCGGCCACGGGCAGACCATCTCTCAGCCGTACATGGTGGCCGCTATGGTGGCCGCACTGTCACTGGCTGGCGCGGAAAACGTCCTGGAAATTGGAACCGGCTGCGGCTATCAGGCAGCGGTTTTGTCGCTCCTGGCGCGAGAGGTTCACACCGTGGAACTCCTGCCCGATTTGGCCCAATCGGCGGCCGAGCGGCTGCAACGCCTGGGCTACGCCAACGTGCAGGTTCACGCCGGCGACGGAACTCTGGGTTGGATCGCGCAGAGCCCCTACAACGCGATTCTCATTGCGGCCGCTGCGCCTTCGATTCCTGAACCCCTCCTGCAACAGCTTGCGGAGGGCGGACGGCTGATCGCCCCAGTGGGCGACCTGGACAAGCAGGAATTGCAGGTGATCATCAGGCGCGAAGGCAAATCCCTTTCTAAGCCAGGCGGGGCGTGCCGGTTTGTGCCGTTGATGGGGGAGTACGGGTGGCGAAAATAGCCTCTCACTTTATGATATAAAGTACTTGACACAGATTCCTCTTTCCCCTATCTTTCCCTCGTGCCTATCCCTCAATCCAACCGCGCTCCGCTTGCCAAGCCCATCCCCATCGATGCTCGGGCCGCCGATCACCTGCGCTATATCCGCGAAACCATGGAGAACGCCGCCGAGTTCACGGCCGTTCCAGGCTGGGGTGGCGTTGCCATGGGCGCCACCGCCCTCGCCGCCGCCTTTCTCGCCTCTCGACAGAATTCTCCCAGCGCTTGGCTGGCCGTGTGGCTGGCCGAAGTGTTCGTGGGGGTGGCCATTGCGGCCCCTGCGGCTGCCACCAAGGCAAGACGCGCCAACTCATCCCTGTTCACCGGCCCCGGCCGCAAATTCGCCCTCAGCTTCGCCCCGCCCATCTTTGTCGGGGGATTGCTCACCTTGGCATTATTCGAGTTCGGCGCCGTCGGCCTTCTGCCGGGTGTGTGGCTGCTGCTCTATGGCACCGCCATCGTGACTGGCGGCTCGTTTTCCGTTCGCGCCGTTCCCATTATGGGAATGTGCTTGATGGTTCTCGGTGCTGTGGCGTTGTTCGTTCCGGCTTCCTGGGGAAACCTTTTCATGGCCGCGGGATTTGGGGTGGTGCAGATTGCTTTTGGTGTCTGGATCGCCTTGCGGTATGGGGGATAAGCGAGTAAGTTCTTCGAACGAAAGGAAGTCATGGCCAAGTCGTCCACAGTCCGCCAGGAACGCGCGCAACGGGAAGAGAGCCCCTCGCCCGTTCGCAGCGACGCATCACAACCTGTCTCCGCGGCGCTCGACCGGCTGATTCACGAGCGTATCCGTCTCGGAATCGTCAGCGCGCTTGCGGTGAACCGCGAGTTGACGTTCAACGAATTGAAGGCTTTGCTGAAAACCACGGATGGAAATCTCAGCGTCCATGCCCGGAAGCTGGAAGAGGCCGATTACATCCTGTGCACGAAATCGTTCGACGGGCGCCTGCCCAAGACCGAATACCGGCTGGCCCCCGCGGGCCGCAAGGCGCTGGAGCGGTATCTGGATCACATGGAGGCCTTGATTCGCGCCACCCGCGAAAAGTGAAATTTTTTTGCCGTTTTGCTTTGCAGTGTAAAGCACATTATGTCAGCCGGCGGCGGAGAAAGAGCCATGCTCATGCATCACCCTGTCTTGCAGGAAACTGTTTTTCAGTCTCGCCCTTCTGTCCCGGCGGCAGCTTCCCGGTTGCACGTCGCGATTATCTGCGATGGCAACGGCCGCTGGGCCACTTCCCGTTGCTTGCCGCGCTCCGCCGGCCATCGCGCCGGCGCGGAGGCCGCCCGGAGCGTTATTCGCAGCGCGCCCCATCTCGGTATTCACACGCTCACGCTCTTCGCCCTTTCTTCCGCCAACTGGGCGCGCCCCGCCGCTGAAGTCGCGGCGATTCTTCAGCTCTTGCGGGAGTATCTTCAGGCGGAAACTTCCCACTGTATCGACGAAGGGATTCGCCTCAACGTCATAGGCCGCCGCGATCGCTTGCCCGCTGTACTGCGCGAAACCGTCGCCGATTCCGAAGCACTCACAGCCAAAGGCAACAAACTTCATCTTCGCCTGGCCGTCGATTATTCCGCGCGCCACTCCATATTTCAGGCCGCCAGCAAGTTCTACAAAGTTACCGACCTTTCGAGCGACGCGTTCAGCAATGTGCTCGCTGAAGTTCAGCGCGGCGGCTCCACCGACGTCGATCTCCTGATTCGCACCGGCGGCGAACAGCGCCTCTCGGATTTTCTCCTTTGGGAATGCGCGTTCGCCGAGTTCTGTTTCCTGCCCAAGCGCTGGCCAGATTTCACGCCCAAGGATCTGCGCGACAAGGTGAAAGAATTCGAGCAGCGCGAACGCACGCGCGGCGGCCTGCCTCGCGAAGTCGAGCCTTAAACTCCGATAATTTGCTGACCCCAATTCGAAGGCAGCGCAAGCCGCCTGCAACTGATTGAAAAATAACTCCTTGCCCCGTCGATTCAATTGGGGGCCACGGCCAGACCTTTCCCCTCCCCTCAGCGTCTATACCCCAGGAGAAAGCCATGGGATCTGTGGGACTTACGCTGCCCTGGGAGCATAAACTCTCACCTGCGGAGCGCAACGGGGAGCGGCGAGTGGAACCCTTCCAGGAGAAAGTGGAAATCGTTGGTGTCAGCGAGGAAGCTCCCCAGGACGCGGGCGTGGCGGCGGCCTGCCTCAGCGGGAATCTGCAGGGTTACGAGCGCCTCTACCGGTGGCAGGGCACGCGGATGAAAAATCTGGCGCGCAATCTTCTCGGCTCCCAAGCCGACGCCGAAGACGCCGTGCAGGAAACCTTCCTGAAAATCCAGCGCAGCATCTCCGGTTTTCGCGGGCAATCTTCCTTCGTCACCTGGACGTTTCGCATCCTGGTGAACACTTGCCACGATTTGCGCCGCAGCCGCGTACGGCGAAAAGAGCAGGTCAATGAAGACGTGGACGCGCTGGCCCCGCGCATGGAACTCCGCGCGCCCGGCGCTCATCCTTCGCTCCGCATGGCGCTGGAGCGTGCATTGGAACGACTCACCGCCCATCAGCGCGATGTGTTCCTCCTCTACGAAGTGGAAGGCTTTCGCCACGCGGAAATCGCGGGCATGCTCGAAATTTCCGAGACCGCCTCCAAGAACACACTCTTCCAGGCCAAAAAGAATCTCCGTGCAATGCTGGAACCTCCCCGCAGTTTCGCGACGGGAGGCCCGCAATGAACATCAACTGCGACGATCGCGAACGGATTCTCCTCGAGGGCTCTGCTGAAGAATGGGCCGCGCTTGAACTGCACGCCAACGCGTGCGCTGTCTGCGCCGGGGAATTGCGCGCCTGGCGGCAATTGAGCGCCGCCGCCGGCGAGCTGCGCGACTACGAAGAAAGCCCGGCGCTTTGGGCTCGCATCGAGAATTCTCTTCGACAACAGCAAGCCGCGCCCGCCCCTCGCATGAGCTCCTGGTTATCGTTCGATTTCTGGCGCCACATCCCGCACATCTGGCAAACGGCGCTGGTTGGTGCGCTGATCGTCGCGCTGGCCATTTCCAGCGGTTATCTGTACACGCACCGGCCTGTCTCGTCCGGGAATCTCGGGAATACGCTGCTCAAGACCGCAGCCCTCGCCGAAGTCGAGCGCACCGAACGGGACTACATGTCGGCCATCGACAAGCTGGCCGCGGAAGCCGGCCCGCAGATGAACACGGACACACCGTTGATGGCCAACTATCGGGAAAAACTTCTGGTGCTGGACAGCGCCATCTCGGACTTGCGAACGCAGGCTGAAGAGAATCCGTCGAACGCGCATCTCCGCTACCAGCTTCTGGCGATGTACCAGGAAAAGCAGCAGACCCTGCAGGATGTTCTGGAGACTAAACGATGAGCCTTTTCCGCGCAGAAAATTCATTGGGGAAGTGCGGGCATGCTCTGCTGATTGCCTGCGTGTTGACCGTGCCCGCGGTGGCTGCCAACACAGGCCAGGATACTGCCTCCCGACAATTCAAAAAAACGCTCCCCCTTGCCGCTGGCCAGACGCTGAGCGTCGAAAACAAATTCGGCGAGGTCCGGATCCACGGAGAAAACTCCCACGAAGCGGTAATTTCCGCCACCATCCGTTCGCAGGCTGGCTCGCAAGAGCAAGCGGAAAAATTTGCCGAAAGCGTGCAGATTGAGGTCAGCCAGGACACAAATGGGATCACGGTCCGCACCGTCGCTCCCTCTGACAATCCGCTGGTTTTCCGAGTCGGCCACAGGAATTCGTACTCGGTCGATTACGACATCGCAGTGCCGTACGAAGCCAAGCTTTGGGTAAAAAACGCGTTTGGCAATGTGGAGATTCGCGGCGTCCGCTCGTGGAACGATGTCGAAAACAGCCACGGCCAACTGACGGTTCGGGATGTGGGCGCCAGCAAACTGACGAATTCCTTTGGCGCGGTTGAAGCAGAGGGCGTTGCAGGAGATCTGACAGCCGTCAACAGCAACGGTACCGTTACCGTGTCCGCCGTGAAGGGAATCGTCGATATCAAGGACCGCTTCGGCTCCATCACCGCCAAAAATATCCAGGGCAGCGTCACGATCGTCGGAGGGAACGGCTCGGTGGAATTGACGGACGCGGGCAATTCGAAACTGAACAACTCCTTCGGCCCCGTGACGGTCCGGAACATTCATGGAACCCTTACCGTCAGCAACAACAATGGCGCCATCGAAGCAAATACCGTGAGCGGTTCAGCCGATCTTAAGGGCAGCTTCGGGGCAATCACGTTTACAAACATCGGTGGACACGTGAAGTGCACGTCCAACAACGGCCGCGTTTCCGGCGGACCGACCGGCGAGGATGTTTATGTCCGCAACAGTTTCGGCGAAGTGGCGCTGGAGCAAATCAGCGGCGGAGTGGAGATCGAAAACTCCAACGGCACCATCACGCTGCGCGAAATCAAAGGCAGCGCCACACTCAACACCTCTTTTGGCGCCATCGAAGCCAGCGGCTTACGGAAGGGCGCCAGGGCCACCACCGGCAACGGCCGAATTTCGCTGTCCGATATGGGCGCTGACACGTACGCAAAAACAAGTTTTGGCGCGGTGACCATCACCCGGGTGAATGGAAACCTCACCATCGAGAATTCGAACGGCCAGGTCACGGCGAGTTCGGTGAAAGGCGACGCCTCCGCCAGAACCAGCTTTGCCGCCGTTTCACTGGACGATATCGGTGGCAACATCACCGTGGACAATCAGAACGGCGCCGTGATGCTGACCGCGGCGCGCGCACCCTCGGGCTGCAAGAACATTTCCGCGAAGACTTCTTTTTCCCCTATCCAGGTGCACCTTCCGGAAAGCGCGGGTTACACATTGACAGCGCGGACTTCTTTCGGACGCATCAACAGCGAACTTCCCATCACTACGGTGGGTCAGGTAGGCGGAGATTCCATGACCGGCAAAATCGGCGACGGCGCATGCACGCTTTCCCTGACGAACGCCAACGGCAACATCGAGATCCTGAAATTGGCGAAATGATTCTCGATGGGTGCGCGGGCACTTCATCCCGATTTGTGGCGAGCCCGATCCATAGCGAAAGCGCGAAGAAGCACCCGATTGGCGGTGGGCGTCATATGAAACTTCTCTAACTCGTCCTCCGTGGCATAGGCAATGTCCGTGACGTCGCTCCCGGCCTGGGCCTCGCCTCCAACCCGTTCGCAAAGATAGTCTACGATGACGTAGTGATACTTGGGCCGCGATGTTGTCCCGGGGCCAGGAGCCGCGGGGTCGAGAAAGATGCGGTCGAAAGCCTCAATCATGTCCAGCACTTCCACTTCCAGCCCGGTTTCTTCCAGTAATTCACGCGCGACCCCTTCCTGCAAGGACTCCCCCAACTCGAGAGTCCCTCCAGGGATGGACCATTGCCCCAGCAGCGGCTCACTTCCTCGCTTGATCAGCAAGGCCCGCCCGTTCTCAATCACCACCCCGCCAACGCCCACCACGGGCCGGTCCGGGAATTCTCTCGCCATGTGCTGTTATTCTTTCATCGAAGCTGTTGAGTTACACTGAATAGCCCGGCAATGAGCCTCGACTCGATGCTCACGCGCAGGGTATATAATACGCCGGTTGATGGATACTGGGATGTTGGGCCATTACGGCTGAAATTCCAATCGGAGGATGGTGACGTGCTCCGCTGCCCTGAATGCTCCGCTGAGATTGACGTGGACGAAGACGAAGTGGAAGAGGGAGAAATCCTGAGCTGCCCGGAATGCGAGTGCGAACTGGAAGTTTCGCAGACGCATCCTGTGGCGCTGAATCCCATTTCCGATGACCTCGACGAAGAAGAAGACGAAGAGGACGAGGAAGAAGAAGACGCCGAGGACAAAGACGATTTTGATGAGGACGGCGATCTGGAAGAAGAGGACGATGACGACGATGAAACCGAGGACGAAGACGAGTAGAGCAATTTCCTCTGGCATACCGGACATCCTCTGGTCTCCGGAAAGCCGTCTAACCTGACGTGATCCCTTCCCACCGAAGCATGGTGCGCATACGCTTCCTGATTGCGGCATTTTCCCTTGCAACTATTCTTTGGCCGTGCCTCTCGGCCGCGCAACAGCCCGCGCCTCCTCCTCCTGCCCCTTCTCCCGAAGCACCAGTTCCCGCGCCTCCCGCGTCTTCCACACAGGAAAGTTCCAGCGCAAGCAAACACAGAAGCAAGATTCCCCCCTTTCTGATTCTCGGAACAGTGTTTAACGAACACGGCCTCGCCTTCCCCGGCGTTCAGGTGAAAATCCGCCGCAAGGGGGAGAAGAAATTCCGGTATGACGCCTATACAAACTCGCGCGGGGAGTTTGCCATCCGCGTGCCCGATGGCATCGAATATGAAGTGGTCATTCACCAGAAAAACTATCAGGACCAATCGCAACAGATTGCCGCTAATATGGCGGAAGTGCAGAAGCGCCTGACGTTCAAACTGGTGAGCACCAAGCCGGAGAAGCCGGGAGAACCCAAATGAAATATGCGCGATGGAAGGCCGCGATTTTCAGCGTTCTTTTCCTCTTCGTTATCTCCGGCGCCGCCCAGGATTCCAAAAAAGAAACGCAGTTGCGCACTGTTCGTGGCGTCGTCAGCGACAAATCCGAAAATCCTTTGCCGAACAGCGTCGTCTTTCTGAAAAACCTGCGAACCAACGCAGTGCGCAGCAATTTTACGGATAGCGAAGGGGATTATCGTTTCAGCGGGCTCGACCCGAATGCCGACTATGAGGTTCACGCCGAGTTCGAGGGAGCGAAATCTCCCGTGCGAAACGTCTCCTCCCTGGATAACCGCAAAGAAATGGTTATCAATCTGAAAATCGACCGGAAGAAAAGCTGAGAGGCAGATCCTTGCGAACGCCGTTCAGCGTTTAAGTGCTTTCATTTGAGCGACAATTGCGGCCAGGAAACATACCGCTACTCTCGTTGGCGTCGGCCGGAGTTGCTTCTGTTACCATTATTAGGCGCGTGTTTCGCCATCCGCGCGACGTACAGTTTTGGGGGCAGTTGCAGACAATTCTTCGTCCGGCCTTGGGGGGCTTAGACTAGGGATTGCCGGTCCGAGGCTTTCGCCGCCGCATAGTCACTACTCCTTGCCTGGCGGCTGCAGAGATTGAGAAAGCAACAAATGGGAATCGGCTCCTCGGGGATAGCGAGGAGAAGGTTTTCCGCCAACGGACGCCGCGACCCCGAATACACCGAAAGAAAGGTTTTCCAAGTCTTTGCATGAGCCGCGATATTAACCCAGTCCCATCCCTGTTCTTCCAACCCGGGGGTAGCCCTCCAATCTGCATCCCCGCCCGGCTCAGTGCCTGCTTGCGGTTTTCGCTTTCTATCGCCGCTGCCGTTCTCCTGTTCGCAATTTCCTCCTCCGCCGCCCAGGATGCCACTCCCACAAAAGCAACCGTAGACGCGGGTTCCATCCACGGAACGGTATCCACGATCCAGGACAATCTCGTTTCGGGTGTCGCTGGTATTTCGGTGAAACTCTCGGGGGGCCCGCTTCACGGCACTCCCCTGAGCGCCGACACGGATGAACATGGAGCGTACGCCTTTCCGAACCTCGAACCAGGCACCTACTCCATTTCCATCACCCTGCAAGGTTTCAAATCCATCTTGAAGTCCGTAATCCTGAGTCCCAAACAGCAAATGACGCAGGATTTTACTCTTGAGCTGGAAGTGGTCGCCGAAAAGGTGGAGGTCAAGGAAAACGCCGCCGCCATTGACACGGAGACCGCCGCCCCCCCTGCGGCCGTAGTCACCAACGCGGAGCTCACCACCATTCCTACCCCGCAGGAAAAAGTGAAAGATATCTTGCCATTTACCCCTGGAGTCATCAAAACGCTCGACAGCAAACTCACCTTCAAGGGCGCGAGCGAGCAGCAAAGTCTACTGCTGGTCAATTCCGCACGGACCACCGACCCTGTCACCGGGAGTTTTGGCGTTCCCATTCCCACGGACGCGGTCGAATCCTTTGCCGTATACAAGACTCCTTACGATGCCAGCACGGGAAGTTTTTCGGGCGGATTGACCACGATCGAAACCCGGCCGCCAGACGACCAGTGGAGCTTCAAACTCAGGGGAATCGTGCCTTCCGTCCTGGGCAAAAACGGCAGCATGGTTGGCATCGCCGAAGCCATTCCGGGCGTTTCCTTCGATGCGCCGCTCATCCCCCACAAATTCTTGCTCTCGGAGTCCTTCCAGTACGAAATGAAAAAGACCACCGTCGAAGGACTTCCCTGGCCGTTCGACATCAGCAAGCGCCAAGGATTCAATTCCTTCACCACACTTGAGGCGATTCTGGCGCCCAACCATGTGCTTACGCTGACCGTAAACGCGTTTCCGCTGCGCCAGCAGCATGTGGACATCAGCGCGCTCGAGCCGCTGGGCGCCTCAAACGATCTCGATCAAAGTGGTGTCGCCATCGGCCTCAACGATAAATATCAGTTTAGCTCCGGGGCGATTCTAGCCGTCGTGTCGCAGTACATGCGCTTCGACAGCAATGCTCATGGCCAGGGCCCTCTGGACATGCTCATCACACCCCAGGGATACGGCGGCAACTACTTCAACCAGTGGTCGCGCCGGGGCAAGGAATTTCAGGCAGTTCCGTCGTTTCAATTCCCCAAAGTGCACTGGCACGGAGAGCACGAAATTCACGTGGGTGCGGACATCGACTATCGCTCGTTCTTCGGCACCACATTGTCGCACCCGATTCAAATTCTTAACCTGAATAATACCCTGTCGCAGCAGATCGCTTTCGGCCCGGCCCTCGCCCAGACTCCTTCGGACACGGCCGTTGCCGAATTTCTGCAGGATCATTGGATTCTGGATTCCCATTGGAGCGTGGATCTCGGGGCGCGTATCTCCACCGAAACATATGGCTGGCCTTTCGCGATTGCGCCCCGCGCCGCCGCCGCTTACTCCCCGGGAAAAAGCGGCAAAACCGTGATCCGTGCGGGCGCCGGCATTTTCTATGGCGTGTTGCCGCTGCTGGCTGCGGATTTCGCCGCGAATCCGAACCGCACCATCACCAACTTTGACGCCGCGGGACTCCCGATCGGCCCCCCCGTCACCTTCACCAGCGCATTCGTTGCCAATCTGAATCCGCTCACCGCGCCCGCTTTACCCGTCCAGCCGAGCACAACCCCGCGCAACGTCACATGGAACGTCCGGCTCGAGCATGAGCTCCACAAAAATCTTCAGCTCAGTACCGGCTACCTGGATAGCCACACCTCGTACCTCTTCGCCGTTAATCCGTTTACCTCCACCACCGGCGGCCCGTCCTTCGAGGGACTCACCAACACCGGCTCATCCCACTATCGCGAAGTGGAAGCCACGGGACGTTACTCCCTGCGGGAACACGACTTGGTCAACATCTCCTACATCTGGAGCCGCAGCCGAGGCGATCTGAACAGCCTTTCGAGTGTTTATGTTCCCTTTGCTGCACCTGTAATTCGTCCCGATGTCTACGGCATCCTTCCCTCGGACATTCCCAATCGCGTCGTCGGCTGGGGAATCTTTGCTCTGCCCTGGAAGCTGACGTTCAGCCCGCTTTTTGACGTCCACTCCGGCTTCCCGTATTCCCCAATTGATGTTCAGCAGCAATATGTGGGCACGCCCAACGGAAAGCGCTTCCCTGAATATTTTTCGCTGGATTTGAAACTGTACCGCCAGTTTCGTGTGCCGTTCCTTGGAAACAGGGGCGGCAAAGTTCATCACGTCCGTCTCGGTGTTTACACCCTCAACGTAACCAATCACGGCAACTTCACCACCGTCTTCAACAATACCTTTTCGCCGAACTTCGGCCAGTTTGTCGGCTTCCTCTATCGCCACGAGGGCGCGGTCATCGATTTCGTCGACTAACCGCGTAGCGGGCACCTTCAGGTGGCCAAGACAAATAATCTATCCCGACCTAACCCTGCGTGATTTTTCCACCCGGCCGCCACACCCTTATCACCTCGGGTACCACCATAATCTCCACGGGAGTCATCCCGATGATCTCTCCATCCGCATGGAACGCGCACGGCCGCTCCGTTTCAATGCGCGCCCGGGTCACGCAATGCCTTTGAATGCGTTCCGTCCGAATCTCGCCGCTCACTGCCAGGCGCGGCAGCATGCTGGCAATTTCCAGCACGCCAAGAGTTTCAAGCAGCACCAGATCAAGCCGCCCGTCGCTCAGGCTTGCCTCAGGCGCAATCCGTAATCCCCCTCCATAGCTTGGAGTGTTAAGAATTCCCAGCACTAGAGCCGTCCCCTGCAGGAAAGATTGCCCGGCGCCTTCCATCGAAACGCGCACGCCGATGCCCCTAAATCCCCAAAGTGCGCGAACGGCGGAAAGCAGGTACCGGCTCCTCCCTCGCATCTTGCGATATGCCCCATTCGCGAACCGTGCCGCTTCCGCGTCCAACCCGATCCCTCCTCCGCCCATATACAAACGCTCCGCACCATCCGCAGTGCGCACCCGCGCCGCATCCAGTGGGATGGCTTCGCCGCGGGTCAGAATCGCTCCCGCGGCTTTCACAGGATCCAGCGGCAATTCCAATGCCGCAGCCAGATCGTTCCCCCCACCGGCCGGCAAGACCCCAATCGATACGTCTTTGCTTCCGGCCACAGCATTCAAGAGCGCTTGGAACGTTCCGTCGCCTCCCAGTGCGAAGATGCGCTCCCGCCCCGTGCCGGCCTCATCTCGCGCGACCTGCACAAATTCCGCCGAACTCTGCGCACTGCGAAATTCCGCGTTCCAATGCTTTTCCGCCGCAAACGACCGCAAGCGCGCGAGTCCTTCGCTGCCTAGCCCGCCGCCCGCGGTCGGGTTTGCCAGAATTAAATCCGGAACCTGCAATGTGAAAGAGGAAAGTGTGGACACAGGTCCGCTATGCTGCCGGACCAGGCACCACCTGTCAATCGAACTACCAGAGCAGCTTCAGCGCGAACTGCACCTGCCGCGCCGTTGTGGAGGTGCTGGTGATCGCCCCTGCCGTGCCGGACAATCCCGTTGGATTGGTAGCGGTCGGCGGCGTAAAAACGATCAGGTTTGGAGTATTGAAGTTGGCGCGATTCAGCAAATTGAAAATTTCCGCGCGGAATTGCAGATTCAGACTTTCGCGAATTCTTGTGTTCTTCAGTACCGAAAAGTCCCAAGTGGCCAGCCCCGGGCCGGTGTATGTATCCCTTCCCACATTGCCGTAGAACCCGCTGGTCGAAGGAGGGGCTATGAACGCATTGGGATTGAACCACTGATTCGGATTGCCCAGAACCACTGGCCCGGTGAAATTCGGATTCAGGAATGGCCGCACCGGATTGCGCGTGTCTCCGTTGTTGGACGGGTTGTAGCTCAGTTGTGGAGTGAACGGGAATCCTGATTGCGCCGTGACGATGCTGGAAACCATCCAGCCGCTCACCAGTTTATCGCGCCAGCCTTCCACGTCATGAGCAAAGGACTGTCCCCGGCCAAACGGCAATTCGTACAGCACGTTGACCACACCAACGTTCCTGGCGTCGTACGTCGCCAGCCCCTTGTCCGCGCCCAGGTTGAATGGATTCGACACCAGCCCCGGCGCGTTGCCGGCTGTCGTCTGGTTCAGAGAATCGCCGTCGTCCAGCGCTTTCGAGAAGGTGTAGACGCCTCGCACTGAAAGGCTGTGGCTGAATCGCCGCCGCAGGTCCACCTGCAACGCGTGATACGAACTGTTGCCCACGGAAAACCACGTCCAGGTGTTGGCAAGAGTCGGATTCGCCCTCGGCGCTCCCGCGGGAATGAAGAACGACCCGGCTGGGACCGGTGCTCCGGCCAATGGAGAGCCAACTGGAAACCCCGTGGCAAAGGTAACCGGTGGGGTCGCATTCGGGTTCACTGTGGGATAAACGGCTGGGCACGGGGCGGCTGGGCAAATCACCGGCACCGGCTCGTTGGCGTCGACCCCGATCAACTCGTGATACCCGTGGGAGCCGATGTAGCCGACCGTCAAGACCGTGTTCGGGGAAAGTTCCCGGTCCACGCGCAGCGACCAGGAGATCAGCGTCGGTGTTTCCATGTCCGGTTGAACTCCGCCGGGCACAAGCTTCGCGCCCGCCGGTACCGGCGCCGCGGGATTAACGGGAAACGAAGAGACCGCGAAGTTCGCGATGCTGTACGTCGGATTGAACGGCGCATTCTGGTCAGCGCGATACCCCAGCGCATCCTGCAAGTCGTTGTACATGCCGAATCCCGCCCGAACCACGGTTTTGCTGCCCAACGGGCTCCAGGCCACGCCAATGCGAGGCTGCGGCAGGAATTTCGCGTTATTTGTCGTGAACAACGAGCCCCCGATTCGCGGGGTGCTGGAAATCACCCCGTTCGTAAACGTGTAATTCGCCGCGTGATCGTGGGCCTCATTCCATCCCGTCGAAAATTCGTCGCGGAATCCCAGCGAAATCGTCAGCTTCGAATTAACCCGGAAAACATCCTCGGCATAGAAAGCTCCAAACAACGAACGCCAATACATGGTCGTCGGAGCCGGATCAAACAAAAATGAAGAGGTGGTGCCCTGCAGGAAGGTCGCCAGGCTGGCAAACGTCGCCTGCCCATATTGGCTGAGCGCGATGATTTCGTTCGACTGAAACCGCTGGAACCATGCGCCAAAACTGAGCTGGTGCCGCCCGCGCGTCATCGTCACGCGATCCTCATACGTGAACAGATTTCGCGCAATATGAAGATTGCTGCCGTTGTTGCTCCCCGCCAGCCCGATCGAAGCCTGCGGGTTCGACGCCGCGCTGCCGCCCACCACCACTGCGCCCACTGGCAGCCCCGCCAGGAAACCCGGCACGCCGGCCGCGGGAGTCCCTGGCGTGGGCTCTCCGGTAAAGAAATAGCCCGCGCGCGAAAATCCAAATCGCGCTGTATTTAGAAGCGAAGGCGAAAAAATATGAGTTTCTTCCAAGCTCAATACCTGTTCGCGCAGATTCAGAATGTCCGAGCTGAACGGATTGGCCGGCGTGGCCGTGACGTCCCCGCCATCATCCACGGTATAAATTCCTGAAAGAGTGTCCTTTTGCGAAAAAACATGATCCACCCGGACGGTCCCAAAATCCTCGCGAATCGTTTGCAGGGGGCTGCTGAACACGGTCGCAATTCCTACTGGGACGCCGTTCACGGTTCCGGCCCCGGCGTCCGGCGCGCCCGGGGGTGCGACCGGCCAGAGATTTAGAAGCGGCCGAACGCTGGGAGCAGCTTGCGCACGAGCATTAGCATCTGGCACGAATGCCACCGACGTCTGATGGAGGTTCTGCCGGAACCCTTCGTAATTGCCGAACACAAACGTCTTGTTCTTCTGAATGGCGCCGCCCGAGGCGACCCCGAACTGATTCCGTTGAAACGGGGGAGCGGATCCCTGATCGAAGAAATTCGCCGAATCCAGGGCGTTATTTCGCAGGAACTCATACACGGATCCGTGCCACTGGTTGCCGCCCGACTGCGTCACGATCACCACCTGCCCGCCGGGCCGCTTGCCGAATTCCGCGCCATAAGAATCCCGCTGCACGTTGAATTCGCGCACGGCCTCCACGCCCAGCAGCATTCCGCTCGGACCGCCCGGTTGCATGTTGTTTTCCGCGGCGCCGGTGTATTCCACGCCGTTCAGCAGGAAAAGATTCTGCTGCGGGCGGTTCCCTTCCACCGCGAAATTGCTGGCAGTGCTGGAATTCGAAATCCCCGTGCCGCCCGTCTTCTGCGAGGTGAAATTGACGATCCCCGGATTGAGCGGCAGCAGCAAGTCGTAGCTGCGGCCGTTCAGCGGCAGGTCCTTCACGGCCTGCTCGCCGACTAACCCGCTGATGTCCTGTGTGGTCACGCTGACGATCGGCGCATCGCCGGTAACTCTGACTTCCGATGTAACGGTGCTCACCTGCAGCCGAAGGTCGACGCTGGCTTCCTCGCCGACGACCAGGGAAATGCCGCTTTGCACCGCGTCCCGAAAACCATTCTTCGAACTCCGGACTTCATACAGGCCTACGGGCAGCGCAAGCACCAGATACCTGCCGGCATCATCCGTATTCGTTGTACGGACCGCTCCGGTCTCCAGGTTTTTTGTGCTCACAGTTGCCTGGGCCACCGCCGCGCCCGACGCATCCGTGACAATGCCACGAATGCTCGCCGAGACTTGCGCGCGCGCCGCCGGCAACCCCAAGGTCAGAATAAGCAGCGCCAGCAAAGCGCATCGAGCGACCCGCGATGCGGGGCGTTGTGATGCGGGGCAATGGCACGAAGAGGAGGCCCGTATGGCAGCATTCCCTGAGTCGGTAATCATTGCGCAATCCTCCAGATGTTGGCGGCGACCCGTCCGGTCGCTTCGGGGAGGCTAACAATTCAATATAGTTTGTATCGTTATGTCAAACCGACTTAATACGGATAGTGGCTGTGTGAAACTACGCGATTTCGGAGGTCGAAATCGCCCAACAAGGCTTCGCCAGCGTCAGTATCGTTGAAGGAGGCCGCTGCCAGGAAGTCCCCGGTCAGATCTCAACAGAATCCCGATTCCCTGGGATTTCTCGTGGGAAGAAGAGGTTGATAGGGATTATTGAAGCTTTTGGGATTCAGTGGTGCCGGCGGGGGGAATCGAACCCACGGCCTAGGGATTATGAGACCCTCGCTCTACCACTGAGCTACGCCGGCTAAGTGCAATTCTTTATGCTACGAATGAACCGCCGAGAGTGTCAAGCAGTTGCCGGGTTTTTGGCCATCTCGCAGTTTCACGATCGCCTGCTTCGAAAATTTCCCTGTAGCGAAGAATCGCTCAAAACCTTGCGGAACATTGTGGAATCCGGTTAGGAACAAAGAACCGCTCCCAGCGGCCGATAGTACTTTCGTACCATCCAACTTGGCACTTCGGTACCGTTGCTGCTATACGTTTTGGGACACTAGACTCACGATTGTTGAAAGCGGTCTCTTTCCCCGCCCGGCGAAAGCTCGGCGAAGATAGCAGACCGTGGCTGTTATCGGTTTTGCACAGAGCAGTTGTGTGCCCTGCTTGACACTACCCAATTATAGGGTAGAGTGTCTCCGTTCGTATTCCCGCTCTCGGAGGCACTAAATGTCACGCAAATTGGGCGTACTTGCTCTTGCTTTGGGCATTCTTGTTGGCGCAATGGAACTGAAGACCCTGGTCACGAATCATGGCAAAGCCGCCGTGATCATGGCCAACGGCGTTTCGCCCGTTCCGCCACCGAGACTGTAAGCCAGCGCCTCGAATCTGAATAACAGATTCCCGCGCCGGGCCAAGCGAGGAAAATGTCTGACTTTTTTGGTTTGGCGATCTGGGTCGTGGGAATGGTCGCTGGGGTGTGTTTTGTCACATCCAATCTGATTCGGGGCTCGTTCCTGAAGTATTTTTTCCTAAATCTTTACGTGCTGCTCTCGATGTTTGCAGACCTGTCGAGGCAGTACACTCTCCGTGTGTTCGGCCTGAATTCCGACCAGTATTACTACGCGTATTACTATACGGACTGCCTGCTGACGATCGCGCTGTTCGTCGCTGTGATCAGCCTCGCTTCACGAGTTTTCGACGAACTGAATCTGGTCAAGTATGTCCGGATTGTCGCTATCCTGCTGTTGCTCGGCACAGCAGGCTTTTCCTATGCTGTCGTTGCCCAATCTAGTGAACGCCTCAGCACTTCCTTTGCGAACGAACTTTCTCAAAACCTCTACTTTGTTGGTCTGGTGCTGACCTACCTGCTCTGGGGCGCGGTTCTCAAATTGAAGGAGACGCGCACGCGTCTCGTGCAAATGATTCTCTCTTTGGGCCTCTATTTCAGTGCGTATGCGGGCAGCTACGCGCTTCTCAACCTGGCGCCAAAATACGAAGTGGTGCAGTATCTCGCCCCTATCCTCGGCTGTTTCCTTCCCATCTCCTGGGCGCTAACCATCATGCGCTACACGGAAGATTCGCGGCTCACGCCCGCTCGCCTGGTGGCGGTGCCGCGATGATGGCCGCCTTCATTCTGGCGTTCTCGCTTTTGACGCTCCTCATGTTTTTTGTCTCCTATTGCAGGTCTTTGACCGCCTCCTCCCTGCACACGTCGATTTCCGAGGACGTTCGTGACGTAACGGGAATTCAGGTCAGGGCTGCCGGCCGCGATTATGCACGCGTCATGCAGATCCTCCAGTTGTGCCCGGATCGCCCCGAAGATCGTTCCAGCCTGCAGATCGTCGGCGCCTATTTTTCTTTTCTGAACCTCCTCGAACAGGGCTTTGCCCGGATCAGTCCCAGCCTGCGAACTTGGGCCGAAGAGGAGCGTGCGAGTTGCGCCCATTTTGCCGCCGTGGCCCTTGGCCGCCGCATCGCCTTAAACCGCGAACTGCTTGCACAACAAGTCGAACTGTAATTTTTCCCGCTAACTCTTTAGCTCCATCCTTTGATTTCTTTAATGACCATCACTCCGTCTCAGTGATATTATTCCGTTCTCTGCTCCTCACCGGAGTGTGAGCGTCCGCAGCGCAAAAACAACCGGTGAATACAATATGCTCGCAGTGTGGCGCAGTGCTCTCCTCTGGAGAGCGCGCCTGCCATTTTTGTGACCATCCTGAACTTTCTTCCTTGGCGGAATCTTCTGTCTCCACGCAGGGCAATCTGGCTTTGCGCACATCCGCGGGGGAAGAGTGGCGCGGGGAGTTGAACCAGCGCCTCCAGGCCTATCGTGCACGCCGCAGGAAGGCCTTCCCCAACGAGGCCCAGACGGAACTCCCTTTTGAGAGCCGCCACCAAGAGGCTTCAGTGGCCGTCCAGACGGAAGAACCCCAACGCTCCGCGAATGACGATTTCGCGTTTACCATTGCGATCGGCAGACCGCCCCAGAGCACGGAGCCGGAAGATGCCAGGCTCCTCATCGACGTTTCCTTGCCGCCTTTATCCGAAGAGTCCGAAGAGCAGGAAGAGTCCCAAGACGCTCCCGAAGAGTCGCCATCGGATCTCTACCCGGTTGCCACGCTGCGTGAGCGCCGCCTGGCCGCCCTGATCGACGCAGCCTGTCTTGCGTTCGCGTATGGGGGTTTTCTCGCCCTGTTTGGCTCTCTGGGTGGCGAATTCACGTTGAGCAAGCTGAGCGCCGTGGTTTGCTTCTCTACCTTCGCGTTCGTGTATGTCCAATACTTCGGGCTGTTCACCATTTTCGGAGGCACCACACCGGGCATGATGGTTCGCGGTTTGCAAGTTACGAGCTTCACGGGCGATTCTCCGACCGCTCAACAACTTTTCCTGCGCACCGCCGGCTACATGATTTCCGCGGGCACTTTTTTTCTCGGGTTCTTCTGGGCTCTTTGGGACGAGGATGCCATGACGTGGCACGACCGCCTCTCAAAAACCTATCTGGCCGTGCCGCAAACATTCGCGGACGCGGAGATTACTCAGGCATCACCGGTTCGTTAAGCCGGTAATCCTGGCCATGGGTCTGTGGGGATTTCAGGGTGTCGTACTGCCCGTTGGAACTCCTACCTCTTGACTACTTTTTCGTCGGAGGCGATTTTTCCGTCGCGAATGAAGATCACCCGGTGCGCATGCTGTGCGATGTCCATTTCGTGAGTCACCAGGATGATGGTGTTGCCCTGTCCGTGCAGGTTTTCGAATAGATTCATAATCTCTTCGCCGGTTTTCGAATCCAGGTTTCCAGTCGGCTCGTCCGCAAGCACAATCGAAGGATTGTTCACCAACGCCCGGGCAATCGCCACCCTCTGCCGCTGGCCGCCCGAAAGTTCATTCGGTTTGTGATGCATCCGCGGAACCAGGTCCACCCGCTCCAGCGCCTTTTTTGCCCGTTCGATGCGTTCTTCCGCCGGCGTGCCGTTATAAATCAGCGGAAGCTCCACGTTGTGAAGCGCTGTTGCGCGCGGCAAAAGGTTGAATGTCTGAAACACGAAACCGATTTCCTTGTTCCGGATGTACGCAAGCTCGTCATCGTCCAATTCGCTCACCAGTCGCCCCGCCAGCCAGTAGCGTCCCGAACTCGGCGAATCCAGGCACCCGATCAGGTTCATCAGCGTAGACTTGCCGGAGCCCGACGGCCCCATGATGGCCACGTATTCGCCTTTGCGGATCTCCACGTCGATGCCGCGCAACGCATGCACTTCCTCGGCTCCCATCTGGTAAACCTTCGCCAGCGCTTCCGTGCGAATCACGACGCCGGCGTCCACCAGACCTTGCCGGTAGGATTCTGATGTTGTTATTTCTGCGGGCATCCGCTTCTCCCTGATGTCAGTTGAACTTACTCTTTTTCATCCGGCTTCTTCGGTGCGGTGTTGTCTACTTTTATGGGCGCATCGGGTTTCAAGGTACGCAGCGCCTTATAGCTGCCCACCACGATTTCGTCCCCTGCCTGCAAGCCCTTTGAAATCTCGATGTCCGTCACGCCGGAAATGCCCGTCTCCACCGGTCGAAAGCTGGCCTTCTTTCCGTTGATGACAAAGACCCCCTGGATTTCATCCTTCTTCGGATCGCCGGTCGCAACCGGAGCCGGCGCGGCCAGCGTGACGTTGCTGTCCTTTTTGCCGCTCTTGGCTGCTTCATCCAGATCCTTTTTCGACCTTACTGCCAGCGCCTGGATCGGGATTGCAACCACGCCCTTCTTTTCCGCGGTTTTGATTTTTGCCGTCGTTGACAGGCCGGGCCTCAGGTTCTCTGGCGGGCTGTCCAGTGTCACCACCACCTTGAAGTCTTTCGCTTCCTGGTTGCTCGTCGTCGTTTGTGTCGTGGCCAGGCCGGAGCTCCGCAAAACCGCCTGCGAACCGATTTCCGTCACTTTTCCCTTGAATAGCTTGCCGGGGATCGCATCAATCGTCACATCCGCATCCTGGCCAATTTTGACATTCACGATGTCCGTCTCGTCCACTTTCACTTCCGATGTCACGATCGACATATCCGAAAGCGTCATCAGAAAACTTCCCGTGGCGTTCTGAATTCCTGGAACCACGTACTCGCCCAGCCGCACCGGCAAGTAACTGACGATTCCATTGATCGGTGAAAAGTACGTCGTCTTCTGCAGCACATCCTTCGTGCGGACCAGCACCGCCTTGCTCTGGTCGAGGTTCGAGCGTACCTGCTCCAGTTGTGCCTTCTGCATCTGCATGCGGGCCCTGGATGCATCAACCGCTGCCACCGCCGCGTCGTACGCGGTCTTCCGCTGGTCGAAATCCTGTTTGGGAATCAGGCCGTCTTTGAGTAGCCCCTGTCCACGATCGTAATCCAGTTTTGCTTTCTCCAGGTTCGCTTCCTGCTGGATCAAATCGGCTCTTGCGGCCGTGTAGCTGGAGTCGGCCACCTGAACTCCAGACTCGTTGGAATTGATTGCCGCCGCCTGCGCCTGCACATCGGCGTTGGCCTGCACGTTCTCCTGCAACAGCAGCCTGTCGCCCTTCTTGATGTGGTCGCCTTCCTTGACCAGGATCTCCGTGATCCGCCCGAACCCCTGAGCGGTAATATTAGTGTACGTTGTGGGCTTCACTTCGCCGGATGCGGTAACCTGGGAAACCAGCGAGTCAACCTTCGCCACTTTTGCGGTCTGCACCGTAACGACACCCTTATTCGCCTGGTTGATGCTGAACAGCACGATTCCGCCCAGGACGGCCACACCGCCGAGTCCAATCCCGACCTTTTGCCACGTCTTCATGATGCTTTGCCTTTCATGATTCCGCTGCGAACCACCCGCGCGGAGGGACACTGCCAAACCACAAATCTCTCGCTTGCCTACCACTAATACGGCGGAATAGCCGAAAATGTTTCGTGGTCAGGCCACGGTCTAAATTGCACTTCAGGCGGGGTGTTCCAAACTTCGCTGCTGTCTTCCACTCCGTCTTACCAAAGCGTTTCGCGCCTCCATTGTATTTTGAAGTTCAGCAAAAGAAAAGACTTGAGTCTGTTCTTCCACCCGCGCGAAGCCCGACCCCACCTCACGGGTTAGACGCCGTCTCCCCCGTTTTGGTCTTCTGCCGTCTGCGCAAAATTCGGCTCCGCTGCCCTGCCGTTCGTCAGCCGAATCTCCCGGGTTCGTCTATCCACCCTATCGCAAGGGTTCGGAAACGTCCGGAACCACTCGCAGAATGTCGACAAGGACAGGCACGCGCGTTCCATCCATGCGCATGCCCTGGAAATTCTGGACCTCACGTCTTGTGTAGGGAATCAGGTAGCCTTCCTTCTCCAATTCTTCAAGTGGGGCCGCGATCGGCTGTGGATACGATGGCGCGCGAACTACGTAGGCGATATGCTCATCCCGCAAAAATGCACGCCAATCCGCAGGACTCTTTATGGAATCGGGATTGACTAGCCAGGCTGCCGATGGGTCTCCAACTATGTATGGAACTCGGAGATAGTATAAGTGGCGAAGAAACACGAGTGTATTGCCTGCGAACGGAAGAGCGCCTACAGACTGATTGATCGCCTCCGACACCTGATAATCCGGAGATTTCTCCCGCAGGTATTCCCGGCGGTCTTCCACTCCCATGGTCGCGAGGATCGACGGCGTCGCGTAGATCGCCAGGCCACCGGCACCGAGAAGACATGCAAGCAGAACGGAAAGCGTCGCCAGTCGATGAATCCGCTGCCATCCCTTTTGGCGGGCATAATAAACTCCTGCCGCAACACAGGAAAGAGCGAGCGGTAGAACCGGGAGCAGAAATCGCGTCATCCCCGACGCCAGATAAATTCCGAGTCCAGCCGAATACCACACCAATATCCGGACACGCCATTCCCTGGTATTGCGGTAAGCCAGAAAGATCAGCGGTAAGAGCGCAAACACAATCGGACCGCAGAATTCCCAGAATCCAAAGGAAGTTCCCGTCCGCCTCATTGAAAATGACAAAAAGGGAATCGCCTGAAGCAAAGAGTGCGAGCTTGCCGCGCCCGTGTCAGCCAGCAGAGCCCTGAGGTCATAAGAATTTACGCGCTCCGGAAAAAGATGGGAGGTTAGCATCGGGAAAACAGGATCGCCGGTCCAGATCAAATTGCGGGCGAAAGGCCAAATTCCAGAGAAAAGTGCCCCCAGCAAAAATAAGGATCCTTTGAGTGCCGACCGGTATTCAAGAAGAAATGCAGCGGCAAGAGCTGCGGCGATCACGCAGCCGGTGTACTTTGCGCCCGCAACACCACCCGCAAGAATACCCGCCAGCAACGCCTGGCGGAACGTGGCGTCCTCTCCAGTTCCCGTGATGACCAGCACTGCCGCTCCCGTAAACGCAGCCATCCAGATGTCTGGCGATCCCGATGCCGAAATTTGCCAGAACACCAGCGGCGTCAAAAGGAACAAGAGCGCGAAGCTCATCGCGTAAAGGCGCGGTACCCAACGCGCCGCTAGGCATGCCACGGCAAGGGCCGCCAGCGCTCCACCCAGGAAAATAAAGCTCATCGCCAGCGCTTCGCTCCCCAACCCCAATCCCAGCAGGATCAATAAATGGCCCTGGCCGCAGAGAAAACTGTGCGTCAGAAAGAAAATGGGATGGAACCCGTGTTCGAGAATCAATTGTTCCGTTGTGAAGTGGTAATGCAGCGCGTCCGAGCCGGTCAGCGGAGCAAGTGAAGCCACGAACTCCACCAAAAGAACTGTGCTCGTGAGACAGACGACCAGTCTCTCCACCCGCGAAAGGGGCAGAGACCTCTGCGCGAAGGTTTTCCCTCTTCGCCAGAGAGCGGGCAACTCAATCCCACTTGGCACGCAGGAAAGGAATAAAACAAGGAAACTTCCGATGCGGATGTGTTGCGTCCACTGCAAAAGGAATATCGCAACTTCCGAAAGAATAATTCCGCTGCAAATGGAGATAAGGAAGTGTTCCGGGAAGGATGCGAAGTCCAGGTGAAGCTTGCCCAGCACCCAGCTCCCCAGGCAAACCTGACCGGCCAGGAAAACAAAAAACGCCAGCAGCACCAGGCTAACGTGGATTAGGGCCATACCCTTCGGGAAAGAGAACGCAATATCGAGAAAGCTGCCGGGGAATAGGCATAATAGTAGAAAAATTGCACGCCAATGATCCAGAGTGCCAGGGCAAACTGCAGCCAAATGCTCGTGGGCCTCTGTCCGGTACCATCCATGACGAATGCGATTATGCCTGAGTCCACCCGGATGTACTAGCGCAGGGCGGTCGGACGACGATTGGCTGCACTACACTTCTTTTTCAGGCGTTAACAACGCGCGGAACTCATTTGAACTGCGTCTGCGGTTTGCCGGGCGGCTCGGCGATGAAATGTTCTTGCCATTCGCGTACACCCAGGGACCTCAGATTATAATTGTGGTCCCGCAATTTGAGGATGGCCGGGTGTTGGTCTTTGAAGCGGTCGAGTTCATGCATTTCGATCAACAGAACGGGCTTATCCCTATTCAACACATTCGCGGCACCCTCAAGGACAGATGCCTCGGCCCCTTCCACGTCAATTTTCAAGAAATCAACCTTTGCGATCCCTTTCTGTTGGACATACTCGTCCAGGGTAACCGCTTCCACACCCTGGGACTCCACGGCGGAATTCTGATCAATTCTGACCGAGGCAACCCAGGTGATTGCTCCTGGCGTTGCGCTGCGAAGCTCAATGCGCTCGGTCCGACTCATCAGCGCGAGATTTTCCGCGACAACGTTTGTATGGCCGTTCAACTGGATGTTTTCCTGCAATATCCTGAAGTTTTCCGCAAGAGGCTCGAAAGCAATCACTTTTCCTTGCGGCCCAACGCGATCTGCCATCAACAGCGTAAAGTAACCGATATTCGCGCCGACATCGACTGCCGTCCAGCCCGGCTGAATGAGTTCTTCCAGCCCTTGCACAACTCCAGGCTCATATGTCCCAAAAACGTAGGTTTTGTGCAGGGCCCAGTTCACGCGCATGGATTGCCCGCCCAGCGGCCCGCCAATCCGTACCACCGGGTTGCTCTCCTCACTGATCCAATTGAGAACTCTTCTGACCAGAGGGCTATAAGCGGAAGATGCCAGACCGGTACGCACGGACTGCGGCACGGCCCGGCTCACCGCGACAACTGAATTTCGCACCGCGCGCTTGAACCCGTTTTCCAATGGATCGGCTCCCTCTCACATTTTGCCGCTGCTGATTGCGATTATGCCTGAGTCCACGCGGCTTCACTAGCGCCGGCTGCTCGTTTTCCTGATCCGGGGGAAAGTTTACCTGGTTTCCTGGAATCATTTTGTCACCCGGTCTGGCTGCTGATACGATATGACTTTCAAGTGGCTTAATTTCCTGAAGATATTTCCTGAGGCGCCAACTAAAATGTTCGAAGCGCACATGCCGCGGTCTTATCTGGAGCACCCGCTGTGCGAATGATTGGATCTCTGCCCTCCTTCCGGTTCTCCCGCAGCCCCGGACTTGCGTTGATTGCCTTCGTCGCCGTGCTTTGCCTGGCCTACGAAGCTGCTCAACTGGTTCTCGAAGGCGACCTCAAAATGCTGGTCGTCTCGGGAATGGCATTTGTTGGAGTTGCAATTGTGGTCGCCATTCTTAACGATTGGCGCCGCGGGCTTTATCTGTTGGTCGGCTGGATTATTTTTGAAGATCTGTTCCGCAAATATCTTGGCAATAACATGATCATTTTTTTCGCCAAGGATGTTCTCACCATCGTCCTCTACTTGTCCTTCTTCGCGGCAAAACGGAAGTCCAAGCTTAAAGGGTTTAAGCTCCCGTTTCAGATTCCGCTGCTGCTGTTCATCTGGTTCGGCGTGATCCAGATGTTCAATCCGAACTCCACCAGCATCTTTTACGGCATCCTGGGGATGAAGGTGGATTTTCTTTATGTCCCCTTGATCTTTGTCGGCTACGCCTTGATCGAGTCCGACCTCGATATACAGAAGTTTTTCAAGTTTAATACCGTCCTGATCCTGATTGCGGCCACTCTCGCCATCGCGCAGTCCATTCTGGGCCCGAGGTTTCTTAACCCTACTGTCATCCAGGAAGAGATTCGCGGTCTGAGCACGACCTATCGCACCTCACCCATATCCGGCTTGATGGCCTACCGGCCCAACGGTGTTTTCGTAAGCGGCGGGCGACTCATCAATTTTCTTATTTTATCCTGGCTCGTTGCGCTTGGATTTAGTGGCTACCTGTTGTTACGCAGTCGACAGGGAAGGAATCTGGCTTTTCTCAATTTGGCGGTGGTTGCGATTGCCTCTATTATGACGGCCTCTCGCGGCGTTTTCATGTGGAATGCGTGCAATGCCCTCGTCGTTGCGGCCGCTTTCCTGTGGGGCGCTCCGTGGCGCCAGGGCGAGGCGCGGCACGTTCTGCGAAACATACAACGCTCTCTCTTGGCGGTCGGCCTCGCCCTAGTGGTGATGCTGACGCTCTTTCCCGACCAGATCGCTTCACGCTTGGCGATCTATTCCGAAACGCTTTCTCCCAACAGCACCGCGAGCGAACTGGCTTTTCGCACCCGTGATTATCCGCTCAGGAATTTCTTGCTTGCCTTTGAGCATCCGCATTGGCCGACAGGTTATGGCATCGGCACATGCACGCTGGGTATTCAGTATGTCGCTCGCATCATGCACGCGGCGCCAATGGCCATCGGGGTTGAGAACGGTTATGGTGAATTGATTGTGGAGCTGGGGATTCTGGGTCTTTTGTTGTGGATATTGCTGAGTATTGCGATTTCCGTATCGGCGTGGAAGATTGCCAAGAGCCTTCGCGGCACCCCATGGTTTCCCCTGGGCTTCGTTATTTTCTGGTACGCGGCCGTGCTTCTGATTCCCATGAGCTACATTGGTTTTATTTCTTACCAGGACTACATCATGAATGTGTACCTGTGGATACTTCTGGGCATTCTCTTTCGTCTCCCGGAGATTGCCCAGAAAAGTGCTCAGTCCCCCGTGGTCGCCGGGGCCGCATTAGAATCTGGGCAGGTTTGACTTGCGCATCGCTGTGGTTTCTCCGTTCCTTGATCGCCGCCACGGCACAGAGCTTTGCACGGTGGAACAAATTGAGCGGCTTGCCCGGCTCCCTGGCTGGGAAATTCATCTTTACTGCCAGCGCGTGCAGGATGTGCGGGGGATTCAGCTCGTCGCCACTCCATCACCTGCGTCTTCGGGCGCGATTCTGTGGCACAAGGTTACGCAAATTCGCGCACCTCACCTCCTGAATTACCTTTGGTGGTTCATTGCCAATCAGTTTCTGCGCTGGCGCGATTCTTCGAAACTAAAATTCCGCCCGGATGTCACCTATTCCCCCGGCATTAATTGCATGGATGCAAACGCGATTCTTGTCCACATTGTTTTTCACGAGTTCTATGAAATTGTGCGCAACGACCTGCGCCTGCCCCTCCAGCCGCTCCTCAGCTGGCCGCGGACTGTTCACCGAAAGCTCTACTACCGCTTGATCATGAGTCTTGAGCGCCGCATCTACCGGAATCCCCGCATCAAATTGGCAGCCGTCTCCCAACTCGTTGCCGGACAGCTCAAAAAGCACTTTAGCCGCGAAGACGTAGTGGTGATCCCCAATGCGGTGGATACGGCTCGCTTCTGCCCTCAAGCGCGCCTCGAAAATCGGGCTGCCGCCCGCACGGCCCTTGGCTATTCTTCGGATGAATTTGTCCTCCTGCTGATTGGAAATGATTGGAAAAAGAAGGGGCTCGCCACTCTGCTTGCCGGCCTTGCATTGCTTCGGGATTTGCCTTGCCGGGCTTTGCTGGTTGGCAGCGACGATGTTTCTCCGTATCTTTCCATAATTGACGCTGGGAATCTCCGCGAATCTGTGTCCTTCCGTGAACCCTCGAGTGATGTGCTGAAGTTCTATGCAGCGGCGGACGTTTATGTGGGCCCCTCACTCGAGGATGCTTTCAATCTGCCGATTCTCGAGGCTATGGCGTGTGGTTTGCCGGTTATAGCTAGCGTTCGCGCTGGAGCCAGCCAGAACATCCGTCACCGTGAAAATGGATTCCTGCTGCAGGATCCCCGCAGCGCCCAGGAATTGGCAGGCCTCATCCGTCAACTGTATGAAGGCGGCGCGCTTCGCGAAGAAATGGGCAATGCTGCCGCTCGCACGGCGAGCGCTTGCAACTGGCAAATCAACGCTGAGCAAACAAGGTTATTTCTGGAATCGGCGTTGAATTGAATGCCGCTCCCATCCACGGCATTTGCTGCCCACAGTCAGGATTCTTCTATGGACTTCCCAGCGGGCCATGCCCTCTTCGCCGGACCGCCGGAAATTACTCCCAAATTGACCGCGCGATAGCTTGGAATTGCGAGAATTGTTTTGGAAAAGTAGTGGCGCACTTTCCGCGACCTCAACCACTATATTCGACCGCTGATAAACTGGGTTTGATTGCAAGTCACCCTGGAAAATACGACTTGGTTGCTATTCTGTGATTGAATGAATTGACCATGCATGGCGCCACACCACCAGTAGCTCGCTTAGACCCCGGACCTCCGGAAATCGGCCCGGGCGATTTAACCCCTTCTGCCAGCCGGATCTCCTTGCCGGCACTTACGGGCATTCGATTCTTTGCTGCCATATATGTGGTCGTCGGTCACGACCTTCCATGGGTCGAAAAGCGCGTCGCTATTCCTCTTCCCGCAAGAAATTTTCTGAGCAACGGATATCTCGCAGTTTGCCTTTTCTTTTTACTTTCGGGGTTCATCCTCTCGTACACCTACTCGGATCTCGCTCCTGGCGTCCGGGACTTCGCAAAATTCTGGGAAGCCCGTTTTGCCAGAATTTACCCGGTCTATCTTTTCTCCCTTTTGCTCGCTCTGCCCTTCCAATTTCACACCCTGACCCTGAATTCCACGCTCGCCGTGCTCCTGATGGTCCAGGCGTGGAACCCTTTCCACCCAGGATTGAGCGGCGCATGGAATTATCCGGCGTGGACTTTGTCCGTCGAGGCCTTTTTTTACTTGTGTTTTCCGTTCATCCAGGCGCGGATAGGTACAATGTCCCGCCGGACTATCCAACTTCTCGGCGCCGGCGCCTTACTGGTTTGTATTCTGTGCCACACTCCCACGCAAGGCTTGGGAATCTGGAGCCCCAGCTCTTTCGCGGCCGTTCCCATACCTCTTCCCATTATCAGATTCCCGGAATTTTTGCTGGGAATGTTAATGGGCAATTATTTTGTTCGATTTGGCTCTGTCGCGAGGCGGCCTTACTTCGCCTTGCTGGCCATACTCGCCTCCATCCTGTGCCTTTCGATTACCGCTGGCCCATGGGTGGGCATTGTAGTTCTCCCCTTTGCCGTTCTGCTTTACTCGCTCGCCAGCTCCAGGGACGCAATCACCGCCTTCTTCTCCCACCCCATGACGTTTCTGCTCGGCGGTGCCAGTTATGCAGTCTATCTCCTGCAACTTCCGGTTCGCGATTGGGTCCGCAGTCTTTTTTCGCGCACGACGCCATTCTTCATCCAACTCAGCGCCCCACTTACTCCCGTCATCCTTGTGCTCTTTTCGATTCTGGTATTTCGTTATCTGGAAGAGCCGTTGCGCAAGACCATCCGTCGCGGCCTCGCCGCCCGGCTTTAGCTCAGAGAAGCCCTTTTCGAATTCCAAAGAGGTCCGAAATCGCGCGCCATCAGGGCTTGAGAGGACTCGTCGCTTCGCTCACGGTCGCAAGCTTTCCTGCATCTGTGGATTCGACCGTCTTTCCCCATCGATCCTTCAATCGAAGGAACGGCTCTTCAAAATACCAGCGGGACAGATAGGCGAGCGCCACTGCGCCCGTGCCCCAGACCGTTATCTCCAACCAGGTTCTCTCCCACAGGTCCAGATTCCAATGCTGGTCGAACCCCGTCCTCTTCGCCACCCAGTGGTAGGCCATCGAAGACAGAAGGTGGTAAAGATAAACTCCGTAACTGATGGTTCCAATGAAAGTCAGAATTCGCGGTGCCACCAGGCCCCGCCACTTTCCACTGCCCGCTACAACGAATATTCCAAGCATTCCTGCTAATCCAAATTGCCACGGAACCCACTGCAGGGCTTCTCCAACAGGATTCATTCGGGTTGTGATTCCAAACGGAAGCCCCACAACGGCAATTGCCAGCCCTATTCCTATCAGGGCCAGGGAAAAACGCAGGAATCTTCGGCGGTTATCGTTCATGCGTCTCGCCATTAGCGCCATCACCGCTCCCAGCGCCAAGCCGTCGAAGCAATTCCACGTGTAGTACGAACAACCTCTGACGATTACTCCATATTTCGCGGGGAGGAGGCTACAGCAGTACCTCAGTGCGGGGGATAGAACCATCAGAGAGATTGCCAACCCCAATAAACCGCGTGGACTGATCCTTTTTACCGCCAACGGCCACACCAGGTAGAAATGCTCCTCGACTGCAAGTGACCACAGCACCGGATAAGCCATAGAAATGCCGAAGATCGGGGCAAGATTGGGCGAGCAGAGTAAACTCATCCACAAGAAACCCTTCGTTGTAAGGCCGAATACCACCAGAATCAACAACGTCAGATAGTAGGCGGGAAGAATTCGCAGCGCCCTGCTCAGATAAAAGCGCTTGTAATAGTCTTCACGGTGCCGCGTATCGAGCAGAATCCCCGTGATTAGAAACCCGGAAAGAATGAAAAACAGGTTTACGCCATACTGCCCGACCGACATTGTTTTCAGGAAGATTCTTTGCCGGAAGCTATAGGCGTCCAGAGCCACGGCCCAATAAAATCCGTGATAGCAGACCACGCCCAATATGGCCAAGCCGCGAATCGCGTCCAGTTCCGGCATGTGCGCCCGCAACAGCGGGGCCTCACTGCTTGGCGGCCGGCCTGTTTTCGGTTCGTTCATCGCACATATCTTCTTTGCATATTGAACTGCCCATTTGACGGCTCTTATACGCGCCTGTGCTTGGATTCAGCCTCGGGCAAGCAGGCGTTTTCCCCACCGCCGCCTTCGATCACGCATCCACAATACACTCAGAGTCGGCGCGTGCTTCGCTGCAGTTCAAAATCTATTTCTCGATTTGAAGATTGATTTCTCGAAATTTGCCGCAAGCCCAAATTCTACGTGGGTGGCCCGATTGTGCGCAACTTACACAGGAGCATTACTTAGGTAAATCCGCGATCGGGAACTAGCGCTGGCCCTGCCCCAGCACCGCTTCGCGCGTCGCATTCATCGAAAACTCCAGGGTCTCTTTCGGTATGCTGGTCACAAATGGTCCGATCAGCCAGCCCAATCCCGCTGGGATGTCCCGTGTCAGCGTTACCGCCTCATTCTGCACGTATACGCCCCCGTCGCGTTCTTCCATCCGCCACCACGTCTCCATTTGCCACAAAAACCCGTTCTCTTCGTCAGGAGATTTCTCTTTTTCCTCTTTCGTTCCCGGGTTGGCCACTTCGCGGATCCGGACCGCCGAACTCCGGCTGTGTTCCCGCGTCGGGGAATCTCGGAAGTACCTCACGTCCTGTTCGGTGTTCAACACCACTGTGACGATCTTTTTCCGCCGAAACCTCATATACACCCGGAAGTGATCCCCATCGCGCGTTTCGATCTTCGCGCTTTCCACGTCAGGCCCGTAGTACATCGAATGTTTGTTGTAATCCTTCAAAATGCTCAAAACCCGCTCAAGCTTCACGCCGGGAATGAAGATCGCGCCTTCCCAGTCGTGAATCATCCCTCCTGAAAGTTTTGCGGCGCCCTCCACTTCGTCCTTGCCTATGCGCTTCATCACTACGCCACCCTGTTTCAATTTTGCGTACGCACTCGTTCTGGATGGCTCGGGCAGTTCATCGATCCACAGAAATGCACCCTTGCTCAGCGCCTCCTGATTGCGTGACTCGACCTTGCCCACGTAATCGTAGTAGCTGCGCAGCGTTGTCTGTAACGGCTCGGGCGCTCCTGCAGACGCATCGGTCGTCCTGCCTGCTACCCCCAGCAGAGTTAGCAGCAAGCACGGCAGGAGATACCTGCGTCCGCCAGAGGAAACTGGCAACTGTCTGCTTTTCCCTATACCCACGCAATACCCTCAATGGAATCCCCGCTCCTTTCATACAGTTGGGCGGGTCACACTAGCATGGATGCACGAACCCCTCCGGACGTCTCGGTTTTCAGGAAATCAGATGGATTTTGCAGAGGGGAAAAGATGGTGGGTTGGGTAGCTCGCACACGGCCCCTTGCGGAACCGCTGTCCCCGCGCGGCCCCCAACCCATCGTTTGAATAGCTTAGGGTTGCCCTCAAATCACAACAATGGCCCAATGGCCCCACTTTGCAGGGTACCCAGGTCTTAGTACTAGTGGTGTACCACTTGACCCGATTATATTGACTGTAACGCACACATTATAAAGACGTTGTTTGGAAAATGACACGCTCAACGGGCCGCCAGCTTTCCCTGGTACTTACCCGAGTCATTTCCCTTCTCTAAACCGCTATACTGGGCCATGGCGTTCGCCCACGAAAGGGAATTCCAGAACACGATTTATGGCCACTCGAGCGATTGAAACGGAATCCGGACCTCGCCTCGAGTTGTCCGCTCCAGCTTCCATTGCCTGGATGCCACGCAAGCTGTCCGTCTCGGCTTCCGCTTCCCTCGATGTAATACGAGCGATGGCGGCTTGTGCCGTGATGTTTGGCCACTTGCGAACTCTTTTTTTTGTAGACTTCCAGCATCTGCAATCCAAGTCCGTTGCGCTCCAATTCTTATATTTTTTCATGGGGTTCGGCCACCAGGCAGTCATCGTGTTCTTCGTGCTCAGCGGGTTTCTCATATCCTCAACCGTCATCCGAAGCCAGGTCCTTGGAAATTGGTCGTGGCGAATCTATGCAATTAATCGTTCAACGCGGCTATATGTCGTCCTTGTGCCTGGTTTGTTGCTCGGATTTCTCTGGGACCGCCTGGGAAGTTGGCTTTTTGCCGCAAAAGAGATTTACACGCATCCACTCAGCGATCTTGGTTCCGCTGTGCCCCTGAAAAGTCTCACCCTCGGCACCTTGCTGGGCAATTTCCTTTTCTTGCAAACGATCCTTTGCCAGACCTTCGGCTCGAATGGCCCCCTCTGGAGTTTATCGAACGAATTCTGGTACTACGTTCTGTTTCCCATCGCCCTTGGCGCTGGGTTGGCCTGGGTTAAGCGCAGGCTGCGCGTGGCCATACCATTGACCTGCCTCGCTGTTTTCATTGGCATTTTTCTGGGCCTGGGAATCATTACCGGATTTCTGATTTGGCTTGCGGGATGCGGGCTCGTATTTCTTTATTCCAGGGTTCAAGTACGCTCCAGCTATGTGGCGCTCGGCATGCTTTGCTTTTTCTCCGTCCTCGCGGGCGGAACTCTCGCTGCTGCGCGTCTTCTGCAGTGGAACCCGGTTCTCAGCGATCTCGAGGTCGGGTTTGTCTTTACGCTCTTCTTATTCGCGTTGCTCCAGTTTGAAGTTCGCGATTATTCTTCAGGCTACTCAAAGCTTGCCCATCGTTTCGCCGGGTTTTCCTACAGTCTCTACATACTGCATTTTCCGTTTCTGCTTTTCTTTCGGTCCTGGCTCGTCCCTCCGCAGCGCTGGCAGCCCACCGCGATACACCTTTCTTGCGCCGCGGCAGTTGGCGCGGGAAGCTTGCTTTTTGCCTGGCTGGTTTCACTGGTTACGGAAGCGAAAACGGACGTTGCGAGAAAGTGGCTGACTCGCCAGTTGGATCATCCTGCCCGGCCCCACTAGAGGCAAACTTCAGGCGGTCCTGGTTGCATCGATCGCCGCCCGCCCCGAGCATAGCCGAGGGTTCGGGGCGTATGCCTTCCCCGTCCTTTAATGTTTGCTGCTCGTCGGAACCGCCGAAGTCGCAGTGTTCCCGTTCAGCAATTGCAGCGTAACGTTCTTGGTCTGACTCTTGCTCAGCGGGATATTGCGTTCCCAATCGGAATACGCTCCGTTCCGCGAGGCCCTCAGGTCGTAGCTTTCCTGCTTCAGGCCGGTGATAAAAAAGTTTCCTTTTGAATCGGTGTGTACAGCGCGAGGCTTCATTCCACTGGAGGTCTCGCAGGTCACACTCGCCTTTGCCACCGGTCTCCCGTTGGAATCGAGAACCGTTCCGGTTATAGTGGCTCCCGTTTTTTTGGGCGTCTGCGCATGAACTTCCGGTGCCAGTAGGATCGCCGCGCCGACCATCATCGAACAAACCAGCTTGCTTCTCATTGGCCACACACTCCCTTGCGAGCCATTTCAGTGTAGTGCTTTTTCCTGCTGTTGATTTGTTCTCGTCTTTTTATGTGACCCAGTTCTCAACTGGCTGAAGGTACAGTCCTCGCCCGGATCGCCGCCGGCATTTCGTTCGGATTCGCGCAATTCGGCTGGATTTAGGGGAGCTTCAAATCGATGGCGTACACGTCCACGTCTCCGTGGTCCACCGTGACGTATACGGATCCGTCCGGGCTTAATCCCGTAAAAATGCAACGCGCCGCGCCGGAGCTTAATAAATCGCCAAATCGTGTAACCCGTTCCGGTTCCCGCGTCGCCATCGGCACCCGAAAGACGGACTCTTCCACTTCGTCGCTGTCCTGGAAATACAGCGCGTCCCCTCCCGGCGACCAGCGCAGCGTCGAGGGAAAATTCGCTTCGGCCAGTACGGTCCACTTCAGCAATTTGCAGTCATATAGGAAAATCTGTTTCTTCTTCGGATTCAGCGCAGCGATGTATCTTCCATCCGACGACCAGCGCGGCTCAATCAATCCTTCGGAACCGGGAATGGCGGCCAGATGTCCCGATTCAAGATCCAGAATCCGGATTGTCGATTCGCCCCCCGTTGCCGTGTCTTGCACGTCCAGCACGATCTGCCTGCCATCCGTCCTCCAGTCGCCGGACACCGATGCCCACCGGTTATCCGTCGGCAGCACGGTCTTCGGCGAACCGCCTTGCGCGGACACAACGTAAAGCCGTGGCTGCTTGTCCAGCAAAAATCCGGTGAACAAAATTTGCTGTTGGTCCGGGGACCAATGCGGCGCGAAGGCGCCCGTGGCTCCGGCCATCAACTGCATCCGGTTGCTTCCGTCAATCTTGCTCTTCCAAAGAGTACCGTTTTCCCGGGCCGCATACACCACCCACTGGCCATCCAGTGAAAAATCCATATCCGTCGCGCCGGATTCCTCCAGCATCGCTGTTTTCGTCAATGTTTTTGGGTCGATTCGCAATAGTTGGTATTCATTGTGCGAGCCGATGACAAACAGCCTTGAGCCGCTCGACGTCGGATGATCGAAGGCTATCGGCCCTTTCGTCAGCTGGATTGGATTCCCGCTGCGGGAGCCGAACCACCCTTGCTTCTCTTCCATCAGCCACAAGTTTGCCTGTGTATCCACCGCACGATTTGCTCGCAAATCCTGTCCCGTGGAAAACGCAAAATACTTCCCCCCTGCCAGCCAGGTGCCGCTCCCCTCGTGAGGTCCGCCCTCTTCGCCGGGTAAAACGCGCCGCAGCGATTTTCCGTCAATTCCGATTTCCCACATCGAATCGGTCCCTTCCACCAGATTGCTCTGTGTGAAACGAAGCCGTTTTCCGTCGGGAGACCACAGCAGCGAATGGGGCGCCAGGTGGAACCGGGCTACTTCTCGCGCCTCGCTACCCTGCGTATCGGTGATCAAAATTGTCTCGCCGCGGACGAATGCGATCATGTCCCCTTTTGGCGACCACACCGCCTCTTTTGCCATCACATCGCCGACGCGCCTCGGGGCCCCGCCCTGCACCGGCCAGAACCAAAGAGGGGTCTCTTCGCCTTGATGTGTAAATTGGCCGATCAGGAATTGCGCATGGTCGGGAGACAGGTCAAAAATTCGCGTGTTATCAAACGGTGTGGGCGTTCGCTGGATGTTTCCGCCTTCCACCGAGGTCTGCATCAGATTCCAACCTGTAACGTCTCGCACCACGAAATAAATCCGGCTTCCGTCCGTGACCAGTTTCCCCCAAGGATCCACCTGCCCCGTGTGCGTAAGCTGCCTGGCCGCCACTACCTTCGGCTCTGAGCGCGGCCAAAGGAAAAAAACCAATACCACCATAATGACTACCGCAGCAGCAAAAAACTGCCACCAGGCCGGCCGCGTCCTCAACCATTTGTTCGCTTCCTCTTTAGGCTGAGCCTTGGCTGGTGGACCGTACTCATCCAGCGGAAGTTCCAGGGCATCACGTTCATCCTCGCTTTCGATACGAATTGCCGTCATCAGTGGTGATGTTTCCACCGCCACGATCTCCACGGGAGCGATAAAGCGATAACCACGCCGCGGCACAGTCTCAATGAACACCGGGTTCTCTGCGTTGTCGTTCAACGCCGCTCGCAGTTTCATCAATGCCGTGTTCAGGCTTCCGTCGAATTCAACAAAAGTTCCCTCTGGCCAGATCTTCTTGCGCAATTCGTCCCGCGAAAGTACTTCGCCTGGTGTTTCCAGAAGCAGGGCAAGAATACGGAAGGGCTGCTCCTGGAGTTTAACGGGAGTGCCTTGCCGACTTAATGTACCTTGTTCGAGATCCGCCTCGAACAATCCAAAGCGATATAATCGGCGGTCCTGTTGTGCAGTTGTGTCCACCGGCTGCTCTATTGCCTCCGCTGTAATTTTGATTGTACACCCCAACCTCAGTTGATAGAAAGCCATATCTTCATAGAACTTAAAGAGTTAATGGTTCATAAATGAACCACCCGGAGTTCGTTTGACGTATGGCACTTATCTTCCCATTCTTGCATCCAGCACCACCCGTTTGCGTTCGGTCCCACATACCGAATCTGGCGGGCCCACAGAGGAGGGTCGCTCCAACATAGCGAACTAACCCTCAATCTCTGAACCAAGGGACTATCCGCGTCCTGTGTCCTCCGTCAAGAAGTCCTGGACACAGACGCGGCTATCCCAAAATTTCTAGCCCGCTCGAGTCTCCCTAGCTCTTGGATTTGCCAATAAAGCAAGCAGTCAGAAGCGATCCTAGGAACAATTTGCGTACCGGTACCGATCCCTTCATTCTCCGTGATTTTCTCTATCTCATTTATTTTCTTTACAACCTGCAGCTTTGGATCCGCAATCTCTTTGGCATCCAGCGTGCGTCTCTATTACCACCCAGTCGAAACTCATGATTCTAGAGGTGTCTTTCATCATGCGTTTTCGAACTGCTGTTGCTCTTGGAACTTTCTTTCTCTTGTGTTTCACAATCTCGCTCTGGTCCGTGCCACTAATTGCCGAAGCCGAGCCCCTGCGAAATTCTCCGGAGCCTTCTTCGGTTTCCGGTAGAGTTGCGACCGTCAACGATTCACTATTCACGCTTGAACTGAATCGTAACCAGAATCCCAACAAACTCGAGTTCGTCATCGATTCCCGGACGACAATCGAGGGCAAGCTCGCTATTGGGTCCAATGCCACGGTCGACTACCGTGCCGAAGGTCCGCGGCTCATTGCCACGCGAGTCGTCGTTTTGCCTGCTTCTGGAATTCAGTTGTATTAGTTGGCCCGATTTATCCAAGCGCCTCACCGGAGCCATCTAAGTACTGCCGGCGCCAGCTTGGCCCCGCCATGCAATTCGTACTTCGCGGGAATCGTTCCTCAGGCTCAGGAGGAAGGGAATTGCGAAGGACTCTCAATCTTGTCTTGCCTTTGGCCATCAGCGTGGCTTGCGTATCGCTCTGCTATACGTTCCTCCAGATCCGGACCGAACGCAGGAATTTGAGAAACGAACAAACCCGGCGCTCCGCCATCGTCGCCGAAAACATCGCCGAAACCATTGAATCGTCGCGTGAGAAAGTCACCTCAAAAGCGTTAAGCCATCTCTTGTACCGCTATGTGCCCCGTGAAAGCCTTAGCGGCATCGCTGTCTACGAGCCTTCCGGCGCGGTCCGAGCCATCACCCCGGGCCTTCCTCTCCGATTCAATCAACCGCCTCCCGAAGCGCTTCGCGCCGCGAAGGCTGGCGCGGCGGCCAGCGATTTTGTTGCCGTCGAGGATTCGACACTGAATATCTATTCGCTGCCCGTTCTACAGGAAGGTGAACTTCTCGGCATCGTCGTGGTCATCTCCGATGCCAGTTATATTCAGGCCCGCTTGATGCGAACGCTCCGTGAATCCTCCTTCACTGCGCTTGTCCAAACCCTGTTCATCACCTCCCTCGCGTTCATTCTGGTGCGCTGGAATTTCATCTCTCCCCTCGCCAACACCGCGCATTGGCTTCGCACCCTTCGCTCCGGCGTTCCGGATAGTTCGCGAGTGCTCCCCAAAGACGAAATGTTCGCGCAGATTCACACCGAAGCGCGCCATCTCGCCCAGGATCTGAATTTTGCCCGCGCCGCCGCTCAGGAGGAGGCCCAACTGCGCGAGTCGCAGTCCTCTCTCTGGACCCCCGACCGCCTCCGCGTCAGTCTCCAGAGCAAATTGCAGGACAACTCGCTATACGTCGTCTCCAATCGGGAGCCCTACATGCACGTTTTCAACGAACGTGACCATTCCATCCAGATGCTCATTCCCGCCAGTGGTGTCGTCACCGCGCTCGAACCCGTGCTCGATGCCTGCCACGGCACCTGGATTGCCAACGGCTCCGGCAACGCCGACCGCGAAGTCGTCGACTCCCGCGACCATCTGCAAGTTCCTCCTTCGCGTCCCACGTACACGCTTCGGCGTGTCTGGCTCACCCCCGAAGAAGATCGTGGCTACTATGAGGGCTTCTCCAACGAAGGTCTCTGGCCCCTCTGTCATATCGCCCACACGCGGCCCATCTTCCGCCCCGAGGATTGGAGCGAGTACCAGCGCATCAATCAACGTTTTGCCGATGCTGTCGTGCAGGAAATGAAAGACGTCGCTTCACCCGTTGTTCTTGCCCAGGACTATCACTTTGCTTTGCTACCGCGAATGGTGAAGGAAGCTCGTCCCGATGCGCGCGTCGCTATCTTCTGGCACATCCCATGGCCGAATCCCGAAGTGTTCGGAATCTGTCCGTGGCAAACTGAGCTCCTGGACGGGTTGCTCGGCGCCGATCTGATTGGCTTTCACATCCGCACCCACTGCAGCAACTTTCTCGGCACCGTGGACCGCGCCCTGGAAGCCCTCACCGATTGGGATCGTTTCGAAATTTACCGCCAGGGCCGCGTGTCACGCGTGCGGCCGTATCCCATCAGCGTTGCCGCGCCCCTCAACGGCGAAACTCCGCATCCCCTTCGTTCCTCGGGTGAAGAGCGCGCCGCTCTTTGCGAAGAACTCGGCATCGAAGCCTCTCTACTCGGCGTCGGGGTGGATCGCGTGGATTATACCAAGGGAATTCTCGAACGTTTCCGCGGTGTCGAGCGCTTCCTCGAAAATTATCCCGCGTATGTAAACCGCTTCAGTTTTGTCCAGATCGGCGCTCCCAGCCGCACCGACATCCCCCGATACCGCCAATTTCTCGAGGAAGTCGGCGTCGAATGCAACCGCATCAACGAGCGCTTTCAGTCCGGCCGCTGGAAACCCATCGTGCTGCTGCAGCGGCACCATTCGCACGAGGAGATCAGCCGCTTCTACCGCGCGGCTTCGGTCTGCCTGGTCACCTCTCTCCACGACGGCATGAACCTGGTGGCCAAGGAATTCATCGCCGCAAGGGAAGACAATCGCGGCGTGCTTCTCTTGAGTAGCTTTGCCGGGGCGGCGCAGGAATTGCGTGACGCGTTACTCGTCAACCCATACGACGTTGACCAGGTCGCGCGCTCCATCCACCAGGCCCTGGAAATGAGCGAAGAGCAACAGGGCGAGAGCATGTCGCGCATGCGCAAGATCGTTCTGGAAAACAATGTCTATCGCTGGGCCGCCAACCTGATATCTGACCTCAGCGAGATCCGCGTCCAAAGCTCTAAACGCCAGGAGGCCATGCACGCTCGATGACTTTCCCCCTGGCCCCGCTTCCGCTTCTTTTCTATCACTCGCCAATCATTGCCCCGCGAATCCACGCCGCTGTTCGTCGCGGCCTCTTCCTGTTGGTGGCTAACAATCCGCGTGAAAGTTCAAACCGCCGGCTTCGCGACTCGGCATTAACTCGACCTAAGGAGGAACTATCGTGAACGTCGCCGAAACTCCCTTCGAATTTTTCACCGTGGCGTATCTCACCCGCATTGGCAACCAATCAGCCGGAAATCTGGAAGACCTTCTTGCCGGCCTGGAGCAGTGCAGTGACGCCTCGATCTTTCATCACACCTTCCAGACCCTCAGCTCCCACCACTTCCTCACCGAAGGTTTCTCAAACGACTTCGCACAGTGGGCTCTTGCGGAGGCCAACCGCGACGCTCTTGCCGAACAGTTTGCCGCCCTCGATATTCGCGACTACACCTCCATTGCCGCCCTTCGCGCCGATCTCTGCCGCGTTCTTCGCGATTTTATTGCCGCTTTTCCCCAATTCAGCCGCCAGGAAGCCCTTGATCGCTTCTACTTCTGCGAAAGCCTCGAAGTGACCATGCCTTTCTCTCTGAACGCGGGCACCCTGGACGAATTTCGCAACGGCGTTGCCACCATCAGCCACGCCAGTTTTCATTTTCACTTCGTCACTTCCCGCCTCCGTCTGCAACTCCGCACCAATGATTTTTCGCACTGGCTGGCCGGCAGCCTGGGTCTCACCACTCTGGCCGAGAACATTGACCGCATCGATATCTACACCAACACGCTCGACAGCGCACGCGCCAAGATGCTTCGCCTTGTGGACCGTGAAAGGAGAAAGTATGAGCACGATTCAAATCCCCGGCAGGATTCCGCTGGATGACTACTCCTCCGTCATCGGCGCCGGCGAAGTAGCCGAACTCCGCACTCTCGCCAAGCCTCTGGTTGGCCGCTCCGTGGTGATGATCAATTCCACCGCTGTTGGTGGAGGTGTGGCGGAAATCCTCAATCGCCTGGTTCCCCTTGCCGAAGAGCTCGGTATCAACATTCGCTGGGAAGTCATGACCGGTGGCGAGGATTTTTTCGAGGTCACCAAAGCCTTTCACAACGCCCTTCATGGCGCGCCTTATCATCCGGAGCCTCGCCACTTTGAGATCTTCCGCGCCTACAATGAGAAAAATGCCAAGCGCCTCCCCCTCGACGCGGAATTTATGGTCATTCACGACCCCCAGCCCGCCGGCCTCATTTCCTACCGCGAGAAAAATGCCAATCACTGGGTCTGGCGCTGCCACATCGATCTTTCCCACCCGCATCCCGCCGTCTGGAATTTCCTGGAAAACTATGTTCCCCATTACGACGCGGCGATCTTTTCCTCGCCGGAGTTCGCCAAGCAGCTTCCCATCCCTCAATATCTTTTCCATCCGGCCATCGACCCGCTTTCCGAAAAAAATCGCGACCTCCCGCCGGAATTTATTCTCGACGTTCTCGCCCGCTACGGCATCGACCATCTGCGTCCCATCCTGACTCAGATTTCCCGCTTCGACCGCCTCAAGGACCCCGTCGGCGTCATTCGCGCTTATCGCATCGTCCGCCGCTACTTTGATTGTCAGCTTGTTCTCGCGGGCGGCGGCGCCTCGGACGATCCAGAGGGCGCCACTGTCCTGAAAGAAGCGCAACATGCCGCCGAAGGCGATCCCGATATCAAGCTTCTCGAACTTCCCGCCTGGGCGCCTCTCGAAGTGAACGCCCTCCAGCGCGCCTCCACCATCGTCATCCAGAAAAGCCTCCGCGAAGGATTCGGCCTCACCGTTTCCGAAGCTCTCTGGAAAAAGAAACCCGTGGTCGCCTCCGCTGTCGGTGGAATCCCCACCCAGATCATCCACAAACATACCGGCCTGCTCGCCCATTCCATCGAAGGCACCGCCTATCAAATCCGTTTCCTGCTCTCCCACCCGGATATCGCCGGCCGCCTGGGCGAACGGGGCCACCAGCACGTAAAGGAAAATTTCCTGATCACACAGAATTTGAAGCGCTATCTCACCCTGTTTCTGAACCTCGGAAAGAGTTCCTGATTTCTGGGCCTCGAGACGCGAACAGGCCCAGGATTGGAAAATCCTTACCAATCCATTTTTCTTTCTTAAACAGCTAGAGGAGTTTTGTTTCGTGCCGATAAGGGTCTGGAGGTGACGAATGTCTATTCATGCCGTTCAAGGTAGTCCCGTCCAGCTCCTGAACGATGCGCCCGCTGCCGCAGCTCCCAAGGCTGCTCAGCAGGCCGCCGCTTCAGCTCTGCCACAAGACCGCGTCACGATCAGTTCGGCGGCCCAGGCCAAAGCCGCCGGCGGCGATAAAGACCACGACGGCGACTCCAAGTAGCTTCATCGGGAAAAAAGAGGACAGTGGCGCGTCCCCGACACTGTCCTCAATTCAACCACTCAATTACCGCAATTCCCCCGGCTCAATTCCTTCTTTTTTCGCCTGGTTTTCCAGATCTTCGATGCTCGCCAGCAACTGCTTCTTTTTTGCTTCCAGTTGCTTCACCTGTTCGTCCAGCGGAATCATGTTATAGCCGCGGTTCGGATTGATCCCCCCGTTCGGGCTGCTGTCGTCCGCTTTGAAATTCTTCAATTGCGTGATTCGCGCATCCCCTGCGTCGATCTTCTTCTGCAATTCGGCAATTGCGGCGCGGTATCGCAGAATTTTCCCCCGCCGCGAATCCACCGTTCCACGAGTGCCGCTAGTCGAAGTTTGCCCGCTGCCGTCCCCGGGACCCTTCGTCCCCACCACGGAGACAGTTCCCTGAAGGTTGCCCACCTCTTCGTTCGTCCACACCTTTTTGGTTTTTTTAACGTCCGCTGGTTTGTTCTCTTCTGCCGTTGAGGGTGCGTTCGAGGCGGGACTCTGGCTGCTCGTGGCCACGCCTCCGGGGTCCTTTGTCTGCGCCATCGTTAGCAAGCCCGCCATTTGGCAAATCATCGCAAAGTAAAAGGCGCACGCCCTCATCCAGTCATCCTCCCGGTCATTTCAATTGTCCGGACTCGATCCCTTTTTTCCTGGCTTCTTCGTACAATCCATCCATCCGATCTTCCAATTGTTTTTTCTTCTCCATCAATTTTGCCGTCTGCTGATCCACCGGCGTTCGTCTGTATCCGCGGCTCACGTCCCTCCCACCTGCGGACACATCCTTCCCTTCCGTAAACTCGCCATAGAGTTTCAGTTGCTTGTTTAGGTCATCCAGTTGAGCCTGAATTTTCTGCAGGCTATTCCGGTATTTCGCAATCGTTGCCGGATCCGGCGGTTTCGTCATCGTATACTTCTGGTTTCGTTTATCGCCGACAACGGAAACACTGCCCGCGCCATTCATGTCGTCGTTGGTCCAGACTTTTTTGGGCTTTTCGGTCTTCGCGGTCGAAGTCGGAGTTGGTTCCGTCGTTGCCTGGGTAGGTTGCTGGGTGGGCGCAGCAGTTGACGCGGTTTCGCTGTCCTGCGCAAAGCAAACGATTGGCAGAAAACCGCAGATCAGGAGAAGACGTGAAGGGTGACGGATCATCGGACCTCCGATCCGCTAACTGGACCTGGTGTTACTCGCTCAATTTTAACAAGGGAATTGTTATGGATCGGCCTGATTTGTTCCTAGTTTGCTCAGTTCGCCACGCACCACTTCCACCGCCTCTTTCGGCGGCCCCACCCGCTTGTAGTTCGTGTAAAACGTCCGCTCATGAATCGAAAACGGCACCACGAATTTCCGCCCGTCGAAATCGTATTGCTGATAGCTCGGCAGCCAGATCCCCGGCGCCATTTCGTATCGTTCCTGCATGAAATAGCTGCCCTGATAGACTTTCGCCAGAAACAGCGCCAGGCTGATATCTTCCGTAACGTGCCCCTCGATCTTCGCCAATTGCGAAGTCTCCTTGTCGACCCACAGCGTGCCCTGCACCTTGGCGAACACCATTTCGTTCCGTGTCGAGGCCTTAAACGCGGGGTTCCGCGTCATTTGGTACTTCACAAGCACGCGGTCTCCCCTCGCTTCCTCGCCGGCTTTCGTGAACAGGAACGCTTTTCGCGTCGAGTCGATCAAATCATTCCGCTCTTTTTTCCGTCGCTCCACTTTCGCGTAAGCGTCGCGTTGCGCGGGCCCCGCTTCCGCCGCCCAGATCAGGGTTGTCTGCAGCTTCTCGAGGGCAGTACGGTAACTTTCTGCGGTGACGGGTTGTGCATCCGCAGTTAGCGGGATTTTGCTCGTTCCGGTCCCCGCCGGAAAAACTCTCCACACTTTCACTTCGCTGGGTTTCGGGTCGCTCCCAGTCTTCCGGATCTCCACGCGTTCGATTCGCTCGTAAGTGTTTAAATCGGCGTCTACGCGTTTTTGGTTGGCAATCACCCGTTCGAACAGATCGCCGCCGTTCGCCGGAGCTTCCGTGGTTGCACTCTCCGGGGGAACGGACTGAGAAAAACAGGGTGAAGTGGCCAGCAACAACGCGAAGGCAGTAAGGGCCCAAGCCATTCGAGGGCCACCCCACAGCCCGCCAAGCCAATGGAACGAGCAAGTCTTTATATATCTATACATTACAAGTGGCACTCCGCTTGAGGCCGCCATTTGCCTCTGTCATTATCGATCCCAATTTCCACTACGAACCCCGTCTTCCGCGTACAATGGAGCTACTTTTAGATTATAGATGCCCTGGCTGAAAGCAAACACTCATCTAAAACGTCTAACTAAGGAACGATTTGGCCGGGTGGCTCGTCTTTAAGGATACAGGAGCACAGTTTGGGTATTTCCCCTATGGATGGTATTGCCAGTGTCCCGCCGCTTGCGGGCCGGGTGGTGGTGTCAGCCTCGCGCCTTCAACGCATTAAGCAAGGCTGGGTCACCTTTTATGAGACGCTGAAGCTTTCCTTGGATGCCTTGCGGGCCCACAAGCTTCGCAGCTTCCTCACACTTCTCGGCGTGATCCTCGCCGTCACCACCCTTGTTTTCGTCATGAGCGTTATCGCCGGCCTCAACCTCTACGTCGCCGAGCGCGTCGCCAACCTGGGTGCCAACGTCTTTATCGTCGACCGCTTCGGCATTATCACCAGCCGCGACGAATTCCTCAAAGCACAAAAGCGCCCGTTGATTACCATGGATGACTACCAGCGTCTCCACGATGGCCTGAAACTTGCCCGCTCCGTCGCCGCTGAGGAAGACCGCAACGTCCAGACCCGCGTCGGCGATATCATCATGGAAAACACTTCCATCATGGGCACCACTGCGAACTTTGCCGATGTCCGCAATCTGAACATCGCCGAAGGCCGCTTCATCACACCGGCCGACGACGAGCACCACTCCGATGTCACCTTCATCGGATCAGACCTCGCAACAAAATTCTTTCCGAACGTCGATCCCCTCGGCAAATCCATTCGCGTCGGCACGCACTCGTATGAAGTCATCGGCGTCGCCGAAGCCATCGGTAGCGCCTTCGGCCAGTCGCAAGACAACTACATGATCATGCCCATGAATACCTTCCTCAAGGGCTGGCATCGCCAGATCGACTGGACCACGGTGTTCATCCAGGCCCCCAATGGCGAAATGATGAGTGCCAGCCAGGACGAAGCCCGTATGCTTCTCCGCGCCTGGCGCCATCTGGACTACAACGCTCCCGATAATTTCGCCATCCTCGGCTCCGATTCCATCATGGCTCTTTGGCACGACCTTACCGGGAATCTCGCCTTCGTCGCCATGGCCCTTGTCAGCGTCTTTCTAGTCGTCGGCGGCATCGTCATCATGAACATCATGCTGGCCAGCGTCACCGAACGCACCCGCGAAATCGGTCTGCGCCGTTCGCTCGGCGCCCGAAAAATGCACATTCTTTTGCAGTTCCTCATGGAGTCCGCCGTGCTCGCCGCCACTGGGGGTTTCATCGGTATCCTTACCGCGTATCTCGCTGTCTTTCTGGTGAAGGCCGTGTTCTCGTTCCCCATGGAAACTCCCCTCACTGCCGTCATCCTCTCGCTCTGTCTTTCCACGGCGGTGGGGCTCTTCTTCGGCATTTTCCCGGCCATGCGGGCCGCAAAGCTCGATCCGATTGAAGCTCTTCGAGCGGAAAGTTAGGCGCGCTTATGCCTCAGGCACACGGCGAAAATCTCCGGCAGGCGATGGATGCGCTTCGCACCCACAAACTCCGCAGCGCTCTCACGATTTTTGGCGTTGTTCTTGGCGTCAGCGTCATTATGCTTGTCGCCGCTCTCATCACCGGTTTCGACGCGCAAATTCAGGAAAACGTGAAGCAGTTCGGCGCGGACACGGCGTTCGTCACCAAGTGGGATCAGGGCCGCCATGGCGGGCCGCCGCCTCTCGAGGAACGCCAGCGCAAGCCCCTCACTCTGGAAGACGCCCGCGCTCTCCAGGAAAGCTGCCCCGCTGTGAAGAACGTCACCGCCTTTGTCACCAGCGACTGGGACGTCGCTCACGCAGTGCGCACCAAATCAGGCGAAGTCACCGGCATCGATTTCCGAGGCGTGCAGGCTAATTTCGGCCTCGTCTACGCCAACGCGGCTACCCTCGCTGGGCGGTTCATCAGCGAAGGCGACGACCTGCACAAGGAAAAAGTTGTGATGCTCGGTGAAAATGTTGCTCCGGTGCTTTTCCCCAGCGGCGATGCCATCGGCAAAGACGTCACGATTGACGGGTCCAGTTTTCAGGTTATCGGCGTCGTCGAGAAGCCTAAGGGCGGTTTCGGCATGGGCGACGAAGATCGCCGAGTCCTGATTCCCTTCAGCACTTTTCGCAAGACTTATCCTTCGGCCACCGAGGTTAATCTCCGCGTCCAGGCCCAGCCCAACATGGTCAACCAGATGGTCGATCAGATCACCGAAGTTCTCCGCCGCCGCCGCAATGTCCCCTATGACGGCAAGGACAATTTTTCCGTTGCCACCGCCGAAGAGCAGATCCAGGAATTTCACAACATCGTCGGTAAAGTCGCTATCGCCACGGTTGTCCTCAGCGCCATCGGCTTGCTCATCGGCGGAGTCGGCGTGATGAACATCATGCTCGTCAGTGTTACCGAACGCACCCGCGAAATCGGTGTTCGCAAAGCCATCGGCGCAAAAAGCACGGACATCACCTGGCAGTTTCTGCTCGAGGCAATGACTCTGACCGGTTTGGGTGGCCTCATCGCCCTTATTCTCGTGAACGGCCTCGTTCTTCTCGTGCGCTTTGCTCTCCAGTGGCCCGGCAGCGTCCCCGTCTGGGCCGCGGTTCTCGGCATCTGCGTCAGCGTCACCATCGGCCTCGTTTTCGGCGTCTGGCCCGCCATGAAAGCCGCCAAGCTAGACCCGGTCGAAGCCCTCCGCTACGAATAATTACTGCGGAACCGCGAAGTAACTTTCACGGTTCGACAAGAAATCAAACCTTGTCATCCTGAGTCGTGCGGTGTTTGCACGACGAAGGATCTCAATGGACACAATTTGCAAATTGTTGGGATTGAACGAAGACTGCGTTGAGAATAGACGTGCTTTGTCCTACGCCGAACGTAAAAACCGCGCCGCCCGGTTCCGCAGCGTGGGCTCCGCCACGGGCGCCACCACCGGTGCCAAGGCCTTCTTTCGAGCCAGCGGATACAACTGCTCCGCCAGCACTTCCGCCGACACCATCCGCTGTTGCGGATCCTTTGCCAGGCACGAAGCCAAAATTGCATCCAACGCGGCTGGAATCGACGAATTCACCTGCGACGGCGGCAAAGGCCGCGACGACAACACATGGTTGCAAACCTTCTGCAGCGATTCCGCCGCAAACGGAGAAATTCCCGTCAGCATTTCGTAGAGCAGCACGCCCAACGAAAATATGTCCGAACGCGCATCCTGGGCCCGCCCCATAATCTGCTCCGGGCACCAATACGCCGGCGTCCCCCGCAGGGAAGTGTCCTTCGTATCGTGGCTTGAAAGACGCGCCATCCCAAAGTCTGTCAATTTTATGCGGCCGTCGCTGGTCACCAGAATGTTCGCCGGCTTCACGTCCCCGTGGATGATGTTGTGCTTGTGCGCTACCTGCAACGCGACGGCCACCTGCGCCGCCCAACCGCATGCTGACGTGTACGGCACGCTCCCGTTCGTCAGAATTTTCTCCAGCGATTGCCCTTCCACCAACTCCATCACCAGGTACGGAGTCGAAGTAGACTCCTCAATTCCCATGTCATGCAGCGTGATAATGAACGGATGCGAAAGTTTTCCCACCACACGCGCTTCCCGCAGAAAACGCGACCGCGCTTCGCCGCGCGAAAGCTCCGGCGAAAGTAATTTGATCGCCACAGCCCGGTCAATCATCGGATCAAATCCGCGCACCACGCGGCTGTTTGCTCCGGTTCCCAGCGTTTCCAGTATTTGATAACGGCCGACTTGCACGTGTGCCATCCCTCCGATGGACTCCTGCCTCTCCCCAGATTACGCGTTCTCACACGGACGACGAATGATGCAAGAGTCCTGATTTCAAAGTACTTCCGTACCGGAACCTTCGCCCTGCACCATTCCGGCACTCTGCTGTCCCGGAAAGTCCACCACTAGATATAGACACCTTGGAAATTTCTTCCCCAGATTTTGCGATTTTCTCTTGACACCAACTCTCCCTAGTCCGATACTGCGAATCCAGATTCGGGGGACGTGGAAGCGCCAGACGGTCCGAGTCGGGGAACAGCCTTGGTCCGGCTTTGCCCCACGCTCCAGCCCGGTATCACCGCAAAAAACGAGCGCGAAGTACTTGCTCCGCGCAGTCGTAACGTAAGCGCGGACTTTGCTGTTCGGCCGTGTGAGATTCACCGGCATTGGGCAGCGCATTCGTTTTTTTCGATGATTTCGGGGGGGCGCCTTTCACTCCGACCACGAATCCAGTTGCGTTTTCAGGCGGGAACGCAGCCCCTTGCTCGTCAGGGGAGTAAAATAGAAGGGTTCCCCGCTTGCACGTCGGGAACCTGTTGCGGGGAGGAATCAGGATGGCTACGGTGAAGCACGCATTGAACGGGAAAGCGGTCGAGACTTCGAAAGCAGTGGATACCTCCACTGTGCCCAGCGGTCTGGTTTTTGAACGGTACTTCACGGACGGGAAAATCTCTCCCTTCGACAAGGTCGAATGGGAAAAGCGCACCGCTCTGATCGGAAACGAAAAGGGCGCCACGATCTTCAAGCAGGAAAACGTTGAAGTCCCGAAAAGCTGGTCCCAAACCGCCACCAATATCGTCGCCAGCAAATACTTCCACGGCAAGCCCAACACTTCCGATCGCGAAACTTCCGTGCGCCAGTTGATCGCCCGCGTGGTGGACACGGTCGTCCGCTGGGGTGAAGAAGGCGGCTACTTCGCCAACAACGCGTCGCGCGACGCATTCCGCGACGAACTCTCTCACCTGCTCGTCGAACAGAAAATGGCTTTCAATTCCCCTGTCTGGTTCAATGTCGGCTGCCAGCCCAAGCCCCAGTGCTCCGCCTGCTTCATCAACTCCGTTCAGGACAGCATGGAATCCATCATGGGGCTCACCCGCACCGAAGGCATGCTCTTCAAGTGGGGCTCCGGCACCGGCACCAATTTCTCCACCCTCCGCGGCAGCCGTGAAACTCTCTCCGGCGGCGGCATTGCTTCCGGCCCGGTTAGCTTCATGAAGGGCTTCGACGCCTTCGCCGGCGTCATCAAGAGCGGTGGCAAGACACGCCGCGCCGCCAAGATGGTCATCCTCAACATCGACCATCCGGACATCGTCGAATTCATCGACTGCAAGGTGAAGGAAGAAAAGAAAGCTCACGTCCTCATCGAGCAGGGTTACGACTCCTCTATCGACGGCGAAGCCTATAGCTCCATCTTTTTTCAGAACGCTAATCACTCCGTCCGCGTCACCGACGAGTTCATGCAAGCCGCGCAGGAGAATCGCGATTGGTGGACCAGGAATGTCACCGACGGCCAGCCCAACGAAAAACTCAGCGCCCGCGAACTTCTCCACAAGATTTCCGATTCCACCTGGCACTGCGGCGATCCCGGCATGCAGTACGACACCACCGTCAATCGCTGGCACACCTGCAAGTCCACGGCCCGCATCAACGCCAGCAATCCTTGCAGCGAATACATGTTCCTGGACGACACCGCCTGCAACCTGGCTTCGCTGAACCTGATGAAGTATCTCGGCCCCAACGGCGAATTCGACGTCGAGGCCTTCACCAAGGCGGTGGACGTCACCATCACCGCCCAGGAAATCCTGGTCGACAACGCCAGCTATCCTACGGACAAAATCGGGAAGAATTCGCACGAGTTCCGGCCGCTCGGCCTCGGCTACGCCAATCTTGGCGCTCTGCTCATGTCCATGGCCATGCCCTATGACTCCGATGAAGGCCGCGACGTCGCTGCCGCCGTCACCGCCCTCATGTGCGGTGAAGCCTACGCCCAGTCCGCCCGCGTCGCCGAACGCATGGGTCCCTTCCCGGGCTATCCCGTCAATCGCGAGCCCATGCTCGACGTCATTCGCATGCACCGCCACGCCATGCGCGGCATCAAGCCCGATCACGTTCAGTCTGATCTCTACATGGGCGCGCAAAGCGCCTGGGATGACGCTCTTGAACTCGGCGAAAAGCACGGCTTCAAGAACTCCCAGGTCACCGTGCTCGCCCCCACCGGCACCATCGGCTTCATGATGGATTGCGACACCACTGGCATCGAGCCCGACCTCGCCCTCATCAAGTACAAAAAGCTTGTCGGCGGCGGCGTCATCAAGATCGTCAACAACACCGTGCCTGCGGCGCTGATGAGGCTCGGCTACACTCCGGAACAGACCAGCGAAATCGTCAGCTACATCGATGCCAACGGCAAAATGGATGGGGCACCGTTCGTCAAGCCCGAGCACATTCCGGTCTTCGATTGCTCTCTGGCCACCACCGGCGGGCGTTCCATCGCCTGGCGCGGCCACGTCAAGATGATGGCGGCGGCCCAGCCCTTCCTCTCCGGCGCCATCAGCAAGACCATCAACATGCCCGAAGACTCCACGATCGAAGACATCATGGATGCCTACATCGAGTCCTGGAAGCTAGGCCTCAAGGCTGTCGCGATCTATCGCGACAATTCCAAGCGCTCCCAGCCGCTCAACGCCGCCGGCAACAAGGACAAGAAGGACGAGAAGAAAGCCGAAGTCGCCACCGCCGAGCCCGAGCCGGTGCAGCGCGAACTCTTCGCCCGCACCCAGCGCGAAAAGCTTCCCGTCGAGCGCAACTCCGTCACCCACAAGTTCAGCGTCGGCGGCCACGAAGGCTACATCACCGTCGGCATGTACCCCGACGGACGTCCCGGTGAAATCTTCATCAAGATGTCCAAGGAAGGTTCCACTCTCTCCGGAGTCATGGACGGCCTCGCGCTCACCCTTTCCATCGGCTTGCAATACGGCGTACCGCTGAAAGTTCTCGTCAACAAGCTGGTCAACACTCGCTTCGAACCCAGCGGCATCACGCCCAACGCCAACATCCGCTTCGCCACTTCCGTGCTCGATTACATCGCGCGCTGGCTCGGCGGCCGCTTCATCTCCGCCGAATACCTGAAGCTCAATGGCGCTCCGATGGAAGGTACCGTGGTCGCTTCCATCCCGGCTCCGACGCCGGTTGCACCGGTACTGACTCAGGCGCCGCCCGTTGAAACCAAAACCTACTCTCCAGGAAACGCCCTGGAGGATGCGCCCACCTGCTCCGAATGCGGCATGTTGATGGTGCCCAACGGCGCCTGCTACAAATGCGAAAATTGCGGGAGCACCAGTGGATGCAGCTGAGCCGGACTACAAGCGAGGAGATCACACGATGAGCTCACTCTCAACCGGCGCAGCGGTCGCGGTAAGACAAGCCAAAGAAGCCCCGAAAGCCCGGGGCTTCCTCCACATCGTTCGTCACGGTGCGGGAACCAACGCCTTCTACATCGTCTCCTACCACCAGATCGCCCGCACCGGCGTCCGTCCCAAGCCCATGCTCGCCGAAGGCGCGCAGGCCCTCATCGACATGCTCGAAAAAGTCGGCGTGGATTTCCGCCTTCGCGAAGTTCGCGGCGCCCTCGAAGACATCCTTCGCCTCGGCTCCGCCAACATCCCCGACCTCTGGCTAAGCGACGAAGAACTCCTCGAAAAAGGCCTAGTCGAATCCTGATCGCATTTTCTTGCCTCTGTAGGGGCGGGGCTTGCCCCGCCCTCTTGGGCTTCTCTTGCCCTTGTAGCGGACACCTTCAGGTGGCCCAGCCCTTCCTAGCTGGGTTCTTGTCTTTTCTTTCCCATGTAGGGCCCGCCGTCTTCGACTGGCCGCTCGCCGGTAGTGGCCAATTCTAAAATTGACCACTGCGTTCCGGGCACATCTTTGTCGCTTCGCCTCACCGCTGCAAACTGAAAATCACATCAATCTCCGTCTCAACCTCCACCGGTGCCCCGTTGAGCAGTGTTGGCTGGTAACGCCAGTGCCGAACAGCGTCCACCGACGCCCTCGCCAACGAGCACCGGCCACTCAAAACGCGCAGCGACTCCACGCTCCCATCCGTTCCAATGACCGCATGTAACTTCACCGTTCCCGAAAGATGCTCGTCGCGGGCAACTGACGGGTATGCTGGTTGCACCCGATTCAGCAGCCTCGCTGCTTGGACGTTGCCTCCGATTAGGAGGCGCTTGGCTGCGCTTTCTTCCCTCGCCCTCGCCTCTGATTTCACGACCTGTTCGAATTTCGGAACAATAAGAAACCGAAACCCCTCATCCACGTAGACGAATGCGAACAGCCGCAGAAACTCGCCTCCTTTGAATAATCGCCCTTCGTAAATCGGGAACTCCTTCAATCGTCCATCCAGCATTGCGAACGTCAGTTCGCTCGCGTTGTCGTCGCAGTTTTTTCCGTAACGCACAGCCTCTATCCGTTGAAAATCCTTGCTCTGCGCGTCCAGAAAAACCCTCGCCAGCTGTGCCGTTAATGAATTCACGTTCGCGGCGTAGGCGGCAACGCTCAACTTGGCGATCCCATCGTCGAAATTCTCGTAATACCAGTGGGTGTAATCGGGAAGAATCAGGCTTTTGAGCAGCGCCTCTGCGCGCGCCGCGTCATTCTCCCTCTGTGCCTTGATGATGTCCTTTAGAAGATGCTCAAGGCCGGATGTCGAATCGGAATAACTCCCAATCGCGGCCGATTGCGCCGTTGCCGCGGCAGGCTGCTGCACCGTGGGGGCCTGCGCACACGCTTTGGCCGCAGGGAAAAGAATCACCAGAAAGAAACCGCAAATGGACACTGAAGGTAGGGGCCGCATGGCCATCAAAAATAGCAGGCTCTCAGTTCTTGTCAAATTGCAATTGAGTAAGAACAGGAAGGGACGGAGGCTGGCCCTTCCGGCCCTGCTTTTTCTCGAGGCTTTCCCCCGCTCACGGAGTAGTTATGTGCTTCGCCCTACCGCGGACGCAAGGACGGGCGCGGCGCTGCCGCCCTCGGCCGGAACCTCATTCGCGGCATCAACGGCGGCGGCACATGCCGCAGCGCCTCCCCGCAAGCAGGGCAATTCTCAGAGCCAGCCGCATCGGCCCTCATCCAATTCCCCTTCACTTCACATCGTGGATTGACACACTGAACAGTGGAGCCCGGCATCATGGTCATTCTGAACTCCCTCAGCGGCCCCCAGTTCACTCTTTGCAAGTGAACTCCCCTTGGCGGCCAGAGATTCGACGAACGGACCGAGCGGACTTGCAAATTTTCCCTCCGCGCACTTGGGGCGTCAACAGGAAACTACCCCTACAGCTTGTGGTCTCGAAAGAAATCTGTGGAAAAGCGATCCAATTTTGAACCATCCGGCATCCCCGTCCAGCCCCTTAGTGACACATTCCCATCCGCCAAACCCCCGAAATGTATTCCCCGCGCCATACGTAGTAGAAGTAAGAACAGCCAAGTCTAAAAACAGCTCTCACCACGGAGGCAATCATGCCCAATACCACCATCCATTTCGGTGCGGACAGCAATATGCCGTCACTCCCCAATCTGCGCGGAGTTGGCTCCAAAATTCTCATCCTCGCGGCTGCGATCTTCGCCCTGATTTTCTTTTTCTCCAGTGTAGTTTCCATTCCCACCGGCAACGTGGGTGTTCTCACGCTATTCGGCCGCGTCACCGGCGAAACGCTCGGTGAGGGCATCCACGTCATCAATCCCCTGAAAGCGGTGGAAAAGCTCTCCATTCAAACTCAGTCGGTCAAGGAAAGCGCCAACGTCCCTTCCAACGAAGGCCTGATCCTCGCATTGGACACCTCACTGCTCTTCCATCTTGATCGCAGCATGGCTGCCGACGTCTTTCAGAAAGTCGGCTCCAACTACGCCGAAAAAATCGTTGAGCCCACGCTGCGCGCCGCAATCCGCGCTTCCACTTCCTCGCATACCGCGAACGCTCTTTACACCAACGCGCGAGAACTCGTGCAGCAGCAGATTCAGGATCAACTGACCAAGGAACTCGCGCCGCGCGGCGTGATTGTCGAAAATATCCTTCTCCGAGACGTTCAGTTGCCCGCCATGCTAAAAGGCTCCATCGAGGCCAAGCAGCAGGCCGAACAGGACGCCCTGCGCATGAGTTTTATCCTGCAGAAAGAAACGCAGGAAGCTCAACGCAAGCGCATCGAAGCACAAGGCATTGCTGATTTTCAGAAAATCGTCGCCCAGGGCATCAGCCCTCAGCTCCTGGAATGGAAGGGAATTGAAGCCACCGAAAAATTGGCTGCCAGCGCCAATTCGAAAGTCGTGGTCATCGGCAATCCCAAAACCGGCTTACCGATCATCCTCGGGCCGCAGTAATTCGCCGCGGGCCCTTTTGCTCTTATCGTGATTGTGTCACTACTGCTGGGGGGCGGCCGGTTTCTCATCCGGGTCCGCTCCTAACTCCTTCAGCTTCGCCTTCAAGTTCGCCAGCTCGTCTTTCTTTTGCGCCAGATCGCTCTGCATCCCGTCAAGCTTCGCTTTTCCGTCCGGGTCTTTCGAAAAATCCGGCCGCGAATAATAGCTTTCATTCGCCAGCGCCAGCGCCCGCTGCTGCAGGTCCACCTCTTTCGCCTTGTCGGCAATCTCCAGCCTTAGCGCTTCAATCTTTGCTTTCTTCTGCGCGGCTTCCTCGTCCGAAGTCCCCCCCGCCGGCTGCGCCGATTTTGTCGCGTTGGTGGTCGTGTCGGATGCCGCCTTCGCTTCCGCGCCCGGCATGCTCTCCGTTGCTGCGGTCGCATTCTGCACTGTCGCGGGCGTAGCAGGCTTCAGCGTATCGTTGGTAATCACCTCGCTCGGTTTCGCCGGCGTCTTTTTCTGCTCGCGAGCCTTCCGTGCGGCATCCGCCACGGATTGCTCCTGATCGCCCTGCGCCCGCGCACTCGGCATCCCCGCAAGGCACGCCGCAAACAAAATCACGGACACGCACACCCTTTTCCCGTTCAACATTGTTCCGCCTCCTGCCTCATTTGGGCTCTCATCTCGGAGGATACGCCCGCCCGCCCCGCGGCACAATTTCCCTCTTCGGCCCTGGCGCTTATCTGCAAATCCACTCCCAGCCCTTGCCCTTGAGTACAGGCCCCCCGCTATACTCTTTCCATGCTCTTCTTCGCGGTTTCTGGCTTCAGCTTCCGCCCGCTCCGGCTCGCATTGCTCCTGTTCTTCATCACATTCCCGGGACCCCGTGTGAATGCGATTGCTCTCCAGGCCGCTCCCGCATCCGCCTCCAATTCCTCCGCTCAAACTTCCACGTCCACTTATGACCTCTCTCCCGAAAAATATCAGAAAGCCATTGCCTATTCGCGCGCCGGCTACCGCCTCTACTTTCTCTCGGTCTTCTGGAACCTCGCGATCCTATTGTTTCTTCTTCGCACCGGTTTCTTAGCCAAACTCCGCAACTTCGCCGAATCTCGTGCGACTCGCCGCCCCCTCCAGGCCGCGCTCTTCGTCCCCGCAATCTTCGCCCTCCTCGCTCTGCTGAACCTTCCCATTCGCCTCTACTGGCATCACCTCTCGCTTTTCTACCAGCAATCCATCGAGCCCTGGGGCCCCTGGCTCTGGGATTGGACCAAAGCCGAGCTCCTCGAAATCGCGCTTGCACTCCTCGTCGTCACGCTCGTCTTCGCCCTCATTCGATCGAGGCCCCGCTCCTGGTGGCTCTTCGCCTGGCTCGGTGCCATTCCGCTCTCTCTTTTCCTGGGACTGATCGCGCCGTGGTATGTCGACCCGCTCTTCAACAAATTCCGCCCCCTTCAGGAAACGCAGCCCCAGCTCGTCCAATCCATAGTCGAACTTTCCCGCCGCGCCGGCATTCCCATTCCTCCTGATCGCATGTTCCTCATGGAAGCCAGCGCCAAAACCAACGCCGTCAACGCTTACGTCGCCGGCCTTGGCCCCTCCAAGCGCATCGTCATCTGGGACACCTCCATCCACAAAACGAAACCCGAGGAACTCCTCTTCATCGTCGGCCACGAAATGGGACACTACGTCCTCGGCCACGTCCTGAAAGGTTTCGCGTATTTCTTCGCACTTTTGCTTGTCGCGCTATTTCTTGCCCATCGCTCGTTGCAGTGGATGATCGACCGCTGGGGTAGCGCCTGGGGAATTCGCGCCCAATCCGACTGGGCCGCCCTCGGCGCCCTGCTCCTGCTCTTCAACATCCTGAATTTCTTCGGCGAGCCTGTCGGCAACGCCATCAGCCGCATGCAAGAACACGCCGCTGACGCCTACGGCCTTCAACTAATTCAGGGCCTCATCCCCAACGCCAACGAAGTCGCCGCCCATTCCTTCCAGGTCCTTGGCGAAGAAGACCTCGACGATCCCAATCCCCCCAAATTCATCGTTCTCTGGCTCTACTCTCACCCTCCACTCAACGACCGCCTCCGCTTCGCCCACGACTTTCCCAATCCTCCCAAATAAGAACGATCAGCACACACAGTATTGTAGGACCCGCCTTCTGAGGCGGGCCGCTCTTCATGTGGAGTGCGGCGGCTCTGCCACCGCTTTCGCACTCTGTAAGCCAACCACCCAAGTTCGCGCCATTTGTACGTGGCGGGCTCGCCAGGCCCTCGCCACCAGCCGCCAGTCACTAGTCACGGCCCTTCTCCCCTCATCTCCCGCCCTTCCTTTTCAAAAACGCCGCCACCTTATGCCGGTTTCCGCAAACCGCCATCGAACACCATCTCCTTCGCCGCGTCCGCGAATCATCATAAAAAAACAACCGGCACCCCGCATTCGCGCACCGCTTCACGGGCGCATGCTGCCCTTCCACTATCAACTCCGCCGCCGATCTCGCAATCGCCGCCAGCAGCCATTCCAGCCCGCTCTCTCTTCCGATAAATTCCAGCCGCCACTGGCCCCCCCGCGCCACCAGCTCATCGTGTCCTTCCGTAACCCGCAAAATCTCGTTGATCGGTGCCACCCACGCCTTCGGAAACTCTCTCTTCGCTTCAACTGCAGAGAACACCGCTCGTACACACTCCCGCAGCCGCAAGATCTTCAGGAGCACCGCATCCACTGCCCCCGACTCGCTCCCCTCCAGCGACTCGAGCCTCATCCCCCGTTCTTCGCTGACCACCTTCGAATCCACCAAGAAGTCCACGAACTCCGTCCACGAAAGGTCATGTGCCGCCGGGACCAGATTGGCAAAATCCAGCGCCAGGCGTCCCGCAATCAATTTTGGCGATGCCGCCTCGGTTCTCAATCTGGCTCCTCTTTTTCCCTTTCTCGAATTTCTAACCCGTTTTCCGACTTATGCAGGTTATACTCTCCCTGTCGCGCACATTGCAACATTTCTCAGCGCGTCACCGTATCTAGGTACGATTATTCCCGGTTCAACGAGTTCTTGAGTAATCAGCGTCTTTTAGCCAATTCCGTCGTCGAATCTCTAGCAAGGAGCGATCGTGGACAATCTTCCCCCTTCTGACCCCAATGCACCGGAATTTGCAGACCAACTTTCGGCCGTCCTGCCGGTTCCCCCCAGCCGAAATCCCGTCCTCTTTAATGATCGTGGCCTACGTGCCGGCTGGCGCCTGCTCATCTACATTCTCCTCACCGCAATTTCGTTCACCTTGATTGGCTTCGTTGCGCGAAGATTTGTCGCCCCCACTCGCGGTGTTCCTCCTCCATCCGCCGTCCTGGTTCAGGAAGTTCTCGGTTTCGCCGTCGTGTTCGGCTGCGCATTAATCATGTCTCGGATCGAGCGCCGCTCCCCTGGCGAATATGGACTTCCCGCAGCAGAAGCGTTCGGCAGGAAATTCTGGCTTGGGATGTTTTTCGGCCTCTTCGAAATTTCAGTCTTGATCGGACTCATATCCGCATTCGGAGGCTATTCCTTCGGCTCCATAGCGTTATCTTCAAAAGGTATCGTAGGTTGGGGCCTGCTTCACCTTGTGCTGTTCACTACCGTCGGATTCTTTGAAGAGTTCATGTTCCGCGGCTACACACAATTCACATTGGCGGATGGCATCGGCTTCTGGCCCGCCGCGCTGCTGCTTTCCCTGGGGTTCGGTGCAATTCACCTTCTCAACCCCGGCGAAGGTCCCGTCGGCGCGGCAAGCGTCGTGCTAGTCGGAATTTTCTTTGCGTTCACTCTCCAGCGCACTGGCAATCTCTGGTACGCTGTCGGCCTCCACGCCACCTTTGACTGGGGCGAAACCTATCTCTATTCCGTCCCCAACAGCGGCACTTTCATGGAAGGCCATCTCTCCAATTCCATTCTCCATGGCGCCAAGTGGCTCACCGGCGGCACCGTCGGCCCCGAAGGCAGCGTCTTCTGCTTCCTCACTATGGGCCTCCAATTCCTCGTCGTCATGTGGCTCTTCCCGAAGAAAAACACGACCGCCGAATCCGCGGCCCAATCCACTCTGCCTTACGCCACCTGAACTTTTTCGATAATTTTGGATGGAAAAAACATTGTCATCGTGAGGCTATCCGACGAGGTCCGGTGTTCGGACCCCGGTGGTGTTTACCGGAGATAGCCGAAGGACCTCAACCTAACCGCACCGCAAAATTCATCCGCAAGCGAGAGCATTCGATCACACCGATCTTTCCAACCTACTTCACCAACTCCGACACAAAAACCAAATGCACCCCCTCCGCCTCCGCGCGCGGCAACTCCTCCTTCAACGCCCGCAGCGTCTCCGGATGTGGATGCCCGATCGCAATCGCCGTTCCCTTCTCCTTCGCGCCGCGCATCGCCAGCTCTAACTGCTTCCGAATCGCCGCCACGTCCTGCACATCATCCAGAAACGGCACATTGCGAAACCCGCTTCTCACTCCCACCCGCTCGGCCGCATCAAATGCCACCGTCGCCGCCGTCGTCCGGCTATCCACAAAAAACAGATTCCGCTGCTTCAACAGTGGCATCAACTCCCCCATTAATTTCGCATCCGTAGTTGCCAGCGAGCCTTCATGGTTATTTACCCCGCTCGCCGTAGGTACGCTCTCCAGCATCCCGTTCAGTTCCCTCGCAACCACATCGCCGCTCATTCCCGCCTCCAGTTGGTGAGCCTCCGGCGTTTCATTCGCCACCGCCCGCATCGGCAGATGCAGCATCACTTCCAGCCCCCGCTTCTGCGCCTCCTCCGCAATCTCCGTCGAATGCGTGTGATACGGCAGCACAGAGATCGTCAACGGGTAGTCCAGCGCGAAAACCGCTTCCGCGGCTTCCCGGTCGTTTCCAAAATCATCCAGAATGATTGCCAGCTTCGGCCCGGAAAAGGCAGGCGCGGGCGCGCGGCGGCCCACGCGCTCCGTTTTTGCAGGTTGAGTTTTGGATTTAGAGCGGAACTTCGAGACAATCTTGTCGCAGCCGCCCATCCACACGGCTAAGCCAGCAGCGCAAACCAGGAGCAGAAATAAAAGTTTCCGTGCGGTTCCGGACTTCTTGCGGGCCACTACGCCTTAAGCAGCCTTCTTTGAGGGAGTCTTCAGCAGTTGCAACGCCTTCTGCAAAACTGGATCGTCAGCCGAAAGTGGGCGCGGCCCCGGCGGCGGTTCTTTTTGTGCGCTGCTGTCCGCCACATCTTCGCCGTCATCTGTCTCGCTCGCGGCCGCCGAGCGAACCACTTCCGTGGGCGTCACGCCTTCATCCAGGATCGATTTGCCGTCCGCATTCGAGAAATTCCCAACGGTCAAAATCAGCGCCGCCCCATCGTCCAGCGGAATCAGTTTCTGCTCCGACGCCAGCCCGAATGTGCGGTCTCCCACCAGGTCGCCGCGTTTCGTGTTCGCGATTGCCGCGGCCAGCACTTCCGCCGCACCTGTCGTCGTTCCATCCATCAAAATCGAAACCGGGCCCTTCCACATCACTTTGCTCGGGTCCGCCGTGAAAACCTGTTCGGTGATCGTCTGCCCATGCAATTTCGTCAGCGTTCCCGACGGCACAAACAGCTTCGCGATCTCAATCGCTTCCGAAGTCTGTCCGCGCCCACAGTCCCGCACATCCAGAATTACCCTGCTTGCGCCCTGTTTTTCCGCGTCCAGCAGTTTCGCACGCAACTCATCCTTGCGCCCGGCGTCCAGCGTCGAAAAACGGATTGCGATCGTGTCGTTGTCCACCTTCTGCACTTGCAGCTTCGGCTCTGCCAGTTTCGTGCGGACCACGTCCAATTCCTCCGGGTCCGTCTTTCCACGCCGGATCACTCCGACCTTCACACCGGTCCCCGGCTGCCCCGCCAGCAAATTCTTCGCCTGCCCCACCGACATTTCCCGCGTCGTAAATCCCGCCACCGATTCCAGAATGTCACCGCTGTGCAACCCGGCTTTCTCCGCCGAACTCTCCGGCATCACCGACGTCACGATGATGTAGCCGAACCGCTTACTCAGGTTCAGCCCGGTTTCACCCGTTCCCGGGTTCGCCAGCTTCTGCTGGTATTCCGTGTACTCCCGCGGCGTCAGATAACTCGACTCCGAATCCAGCGATTCCAGCAATCCGTGCAGCGATCCTGCCGTCACCAGGTGCATGTTCGGTTCGTCCACGTAATCGTTTTGAATGCGCTGCAGCACTTCGCCGTAAACGACCAGCGACTTGTATGCGTTGCTGTCGTTCGTAGTCCGGCCGAGCACATGGCCAATCCCAACCCAACCAACGATCAACACCGAAGCCGCCAAAATGCTATAGCGCGTCAAACGATTCATTCCGCACCATCCTCTTGAAAACCGATTCCCGAGTATACCATTCTGTTAGGACGCGCCAGAGGCCCACTTGGATACCCTGCATCTTCCGATTAACCCGGTCCGTCCGGGTGCGCCAGAGACACGCTGATTCCTTCCTTTGTTGCGTTATTGCCACAGGCAACGCGAATCGCCTCCCTGGCATCCCTATATCTCGTTGAATACAAAGCACAAAGCAAAAATAATTTGGCCGACAATGTGCTACTCTAAATGAGTAACTCTATGTTTCAATCCACAATTCATCGGCCAGTAGAAACCGAGGGTGTGGGTCTCCACACCGGCGTCCACACGAAGCTTCGTCTTCAACCGGCGCCTCCGGACACCGGCATCGTTTTTCGCCGCGTTGACCTCGACAACTTCCCCATTGAAGCCCACGGCCACAACGTTGCTCGCGTCAGCTACGCCACCAGCCTCATGAAGCAGGGCGTCCTTCTTTCCACCACCGAGCACCTCCTCGCCGCCACCTATTCCTATGGCATCGACAACATTTTCATCGATATCGACAATATCGAAATCCCCATCCTCGATGGTTCCGCCGAACCCTTTCTCCAACTCCTCGATCAAGCCGGCCTCCGCCGCCTTCGTCGCAAGCGACGCTACCTCCGCGTCCTCAAGCCCGTCGAAGTCGTCGAAGATGGCCGCCGCATTGCCATCCATCCCGCCGACGAATTCCGGGTCCGCTGCTACGTCGATTTTCCCCACCCACAGGTCGGCCAGCAGCAAGTCGAACTTCTCGTCAATCCCGATTCTTTCCGCAAGGTTCTCTCCCGCGCCCGCACCTTTTGCTTCGAATCCGATATCGAGCCCCTCCGCGCCATGGGCCTCATCCGCGGCGGCTCCCTCGATAACGCCATCGTCCTCACAAAGGACGGCGTCATGAACGGCCCGCTCCGCTATCCCGATGAATTCGGCCGCCACAAAGCCCTCGATCTCATCGGCGACCTCGCCCTCGTCGGCCTTCCACTCCTCGGGCGCGTTGAAGCCCGCAAAGCCGGCCACTCCCTGCATACCCAGCTCGTCAGCCGCCTCCTCGCCGACCCCTCCGCCTGGGAAATTACCACCGGCGAACACACCACCTCTGCTGTCCGCCAAACGCCCCAATTCGCCTCCGCCGACTGACTCATAGAGTCCCTATGCAGGGGAGGGGCTTGCCTCGCCCTCTTGGGTTACTCCGGTGGCCAAGCCATTCTTGGCTGGGCGCTTGTCTTTATTCTTGTCTGTGTAGGGGCGGTTTTACGCCGCCCTCTTGGGTTTCTCCGGCTCCCCTTTCCCTCCCCCCTTCCCCGCATTGTCAAATCTCTCCGTCCAATGGACAATGCTCTGGCCATGTCCAACCACGACGCAGCCGTCCTCATCCTCGCCGCCGGTAAAGGCACTCGCCTCAAATCCAGTCTCGCAAAAGTCTTGCATCACGCAGGTGGCCGCCCGCTCGTTGATCACGTCGTCCGTGCCTGCCTGCCGCTCCACGCAAAAAAAATCATCGCCGTCGTCGGCCATCAAGCCGAACAAGTCTCCGCCGCCGTCGAGCCTCTCGGCGCCGAAACCGTTCTCCAGCAACCGCAAAACGGCACCGGCCACGCCTTGCTCGTTTCCAAGCGCGCCATCGGCAACGCGAAGTACATCATCGTTCTTCCCGGCGACGCCCCGCTCATCCGCACCGAAACCCTTCGCGCCCTGCTCCAGAAACACAAAACCGGCAACGCCGCCGCCACCATCCTCACCGCCGTCCTCGCCGATCCCTCCGGTTACGGCCGCATCCTCCGCAAATCCGGTGACGCTGTCGCCGCCATCATCGAAGAATCGCAGCTCACTCCCGACCAGCGCGACCTCAACGAAATCAATTCCAGTATCTACTGCTTCACCGCCGCCAAACTCTGGCCCGCGCTCGCCCGCGTAAAACCCAACAACAAACATCGCGAAATCTATCTCACCGACGCCATCTCTATCCTGAACTCCGCCGGCGAAAACATACTTGCCGAAATCGCTCCCGACCCGCGCGAAGCTCTCGGCTGCAACACCCGCGCCGATCTCGCCGGTGTCGACCGCACCTTCCGCGAATGGAAACGTGATCAGCTCATGCGCGATGGCGTCACCATCCAGCTTCCCGAAACCGTCCTCGTCGATCCCGACGTCACCGTCGGCGAAGACACCATCCTCGAGCCCACCGTTCAGCTCCTCGGCAAAACAAAAATCGGCGCCCGCTGCATCATCCGCACCGGCAGCGTCCTCCGCGATGCAATTCTCGGCGACAATGTCCTCGTCGAACCCCACTGCGTCATCGACTCCTCCCGCCTCGAATCGGAAGTCATCCTCGGCCCCTTCGCCCGCCTCCGCCCCGAATCCCATCTCCTCAAAGGCGCCCGCATCGGCAACTTCGTCGAAATCAAAAAGAGCACCATCGGTGAAGGCAGCAAGGCCCCGCATCTTTCCTACATCGGTGACGCCAAGGTCGGCAGCAAATCCAACATCGGCGCCGGCACCATTACCTGCAATTACGACGGTTTTGCCAAACACCCCACAACCATCGGCAACCGAGTCTTCGTAGGCAGTGACACCGTCCTGGTCGCCCCCGTTAAACTAGGCGACGGCGCCTACATCGCCGCCGGCTCCGTGATCACTGAGAACGTTCCTGCGGACGCGCTAGGCATCGCTCGCGGCCGCCAATCCACCAAACCCAACTGGGCCTCCAAAAAACGCCGCGAGCTCTCCTCTTCCTCTTCTCCTCGCGAAAAAAAGAAGTCCCGCAAAAAACGCCACTAGCGATTTTGTAGCGGCCGCCTTCTGAGGCGGGCGCTTTGGAGTGCGGTGGCTCTGCCACCGCTTTTACGGCTTCAACTCAACCACCCAACCAGAATCTCCGCCATCACTCCCACCAAGCGCGTGTCATCCTGAGGACATCCGACAAGAATGTCCGAAGGTCCTCAACGAAAACACCAACACCCAATCGTGATTTCACCTCTCCCAAATCTCTTCTCTTCTCTGTGCTAAAATGAACATTCCCGCAGCACTCGCGGAGGTGCCCATGAAATTCGGAGTCGTTGTCTTTCCCGGGTCCAACTGCGACCACGACGCCTTCCACGCCGTCGGCCACGTCCTCGAAAAGCCCGTCGAATTCATCTGGCACCAGTCCGAAGACCTCCACAATTGCGACGCCATCATCCTCCCCGGCGGCTTCTCCTACGGCGACTATCTCCGCACCGGCGCCATCGCCCGCTTCTCTCCCGTCATGAACTCCGTCGCCAAATTCGCCAAATCCGGCGGCCTCGTCCTCGGCATCTGCAACGGTTTCCAAATCCTCCTCGAAGCCGGCCTTCTCCCCGGCGCCATGATGCGCAACTCCGGCCTCCGCTTCATCTGCCGCCATGTGCACGTTCGTGTAGAAGACACCAACTCCCCCTTCACCAACTCCGCGCAAAAAGGCCAGATCCTCAAATTCCCCATCGCGCACAGCGACGGCAACTACAATTGCGACGAAGCCACGCTCGCCGCCCTCGAAAAAAATCACCAGGTCCTTTTCCGCTACACCACGGCCGACGGCAAAGACGACGATGTGGCACAGGCACTCCTGCCTGTGCGCCCGATCAACGCCGGCAATCCCAACGGTTCCATGAACAACATCGCCGGCATCTGCAATCGCGAACGCAACGTAGCCGGCCTGATGCCGCATCCCGAGCGCGCCGTAGAATCCGCCCTGAACTCGGAAGACGGCCTGGTCATTCTCCGCTCGATGGTAGAAGCCTTAGTGGGCGCGGCCAAGGCCACCGCGTGAGGTTGCAGGATTTTCTGAGTTCGCAAGGTTTTCTGTGCCGGCAGGATTTGTCATTCCGAGCGGAGTCTTCGAAGCGAGGAACCTGCTTTTGACTTTCCCGAGGTAACGCGCAAGCGCTAAAAATGGCCACCACCCAAACCGAAATCAAAGTCACTCCCGAAATCGCCGCCGAACACGGCGTCACCCGCGACGAATACGCCCGCATCCAGAAAATCCTCGGCCGCGAACCCAACATCACCGAACTCGGCATCTTCTCCGTAATGTGGAGCGAGCACTGCTCCTACAAATCCAGCAAGGTCCACCTCAAGCGCCTGCCCACTAAAGGCAAACTAGTCGTCCAAGGCCCCGGCGAAAACGCAGGCGTAGTCGACATCGGCGACGGCCTCGTCGCCGCTTTCAAAATCGAATCCCACAATCACCCCAGCTATGTCGAACCCTTCCAAGGCGCCACCACCGGCGTAGGCGGCATCCTCCGCGACATCTTCACCATGGGCGCCCGCCCCATAGCCGTCCTGGACTCCCTCCGCTTCGGCGAAATCTCCCCCGTAGCGGCGACCTTCAGGTCGCCAAGCCTTCCGAATTCCGATTCCGAAGCCGCCGCCAACCGCCGCATCCTCGACGGTGTAATCCGCGGCATCGCCCACTACGGCAACTGTTTCGGCGTCCCCACCGTAGGTGGCGAAGTTTCCTTCGAACCCTGTTACTCCCAAAATCCTCTAGTCAACGCGCTAGCTCTCGGCATCGCCCGCAAGGAAGACATCTTCCTCGCCAAAGCCAAAGGCCTCGGCAATCCCGTTATCTACGTCGGCGCAAAAACCGGCCGCGACGGCATCCACGGCGCCTCGCTCCTCGCCTCCGCCGAGTTCACAGAAGAGTCCCAGCAGAAGCGTCCCAACGTCCAGGTCGGCGATCCCTTCACCGAAAAGCTTCTTCTCGAAGCCTGCCTCGAAGCCATGAAAACCGGCGCCATCGTCGCCATCCAGGACATGGGCGCGGCCGGCCTCACCTGCTCCACCTGCGAAATGGCCTCGCGCGGCGGCACCGGCATCGAAATCGATCTCGCCAAGGTTCCCCAGCGCGAAACCGGCATGAGCCCCTACGAAATCATGCTCAGCGAATCCCAGGAGCGCATGCTCCTCGTCGCCGAAAAGGGCCGCGAACACGAAGTCCTCGATGTCTTCAAAAAGTGGGGCCTCGATTCCACGGTAGTCGGTGAAGTCACCGCCGGCGGGCTGCTCGTAGTAAAAGATCACGGCAAAGTCGTTGCGCAAATTCCAGCGCACCCCCTCGCCGAAGAAGGTCCCGTCTACAATCGCCCCCTGACCGCTCCCGCGCCGCGCAACGAATCCGATAAAGACTGGTTCCCCTTCGCTCCAGAAAAAACCGACCTCACCGCCAACTTCAAAAAACTTCTCGCCTCGCCCGCCATCGCCTCCAAACGCTGGATCACCGAGCAGTACGACACCAGCGTCCGCACCAACACCCTCGCCGGCCCCGGTGCCAGCGATGCCGCCGTAGTCCGCATCAAAGAATCCGAAAAAAATGGCGTCCTGCGCGGCCTAGCCCTCTCCACCGACGGCAACGGCCGCTGGTGCTTCCTCAATCCCAAAGTCGGCGCCATGCACGCCGTCGCCGAAGCTGCCCGCAACGTCGCCGCGTCCGGCGCGCGTCCCATCGCCGCCACCAACTGCCTCAATTTCGGCAGCCCCGAAAAGCCCGAAGTGATGTGGCAATTTTCCCAATCCATCGACGGCATTGGCGAAGCTTGCACCGCCCTCGCCACGCCCATCACCGGCGGCAACGTCAGTTTCTACAACGAAACCCTCGGCAAATCGATCTATCCGACTCCGGTGATCGGCATCCTCGGCATTCTCGACGACGCCTCCAAAGTCCTCAAAATCGCCTTCCGCAACGAAGGCGACATCATCGTCCTGCTCAACGGAGCCAACTCTTCCGGTGCCGGCCAGCACGCCACGGCGCCATCCGCCCGCCGCCGCGAATTCTCCTCCTCCGAATATTCCAAAACGATCGCGGGCATAGTCGCAGGCGACCCCCCCTCGATCGAACTAGGCGCCGAAAAGTGGCTAATCGATTGTCTTGTCGCCCTGGCCGCCGCAGGCACCATCGAATCCGCCCACGACCTAAGCGACGGCGGCGCAGCCGTAACTATCGCCGAATCCCTCTTCGCCGCATTAAACAACCAACCACAAAACTGTCATCCCGAGCGGAGTCCGCGAAGCGAGGGACCTGCTTTTTCCTCTCTCGGCGCAACCATCACCCTCCCCGAATCCGCCTCCGCCGAATACGCCCTCTTCGGCGAATCGGGCGCCCGTGCCATCGTCTCCGTCTCCCCCGCAAAACTTGCCGCTCTGCGCGCCACTGCGCGACAATACGGTGTGGGCGCTCACGAAATCGGCAAAGTCACCCGTGACAACTCTCTCCGCATCGAATATAAGGGCCATACAGTTGTCCAGTCCGATGTCCCGGCTCTCCTGGATGTCTGGGCCAACTCGCTGGAGCGCACAATTACGGACATGGAATCAACGAGATGACTGAGACACCAAGCAGAATTGGCCTTGGAGCCACTGTGGTTCGGCTGTGGTTACTCGTCTACTTTGGTGTAATGGGTTTCGTCCCACTAAGCATGTTTCTTTTTTTGCTTGTTATCGGCGGAGCAGTGCACGTAAGGAGCGCTGGTCCTTGGGACGCGGTCGTAACGACATTGATTCCGATCTACGCTCTCTTCCATGTATCCGCGTTCGTAGGAGTTATGAAAAAAGTATCTTGGGCCTGGAGAATTGCGATTTTGGTGCTCAGTTTCGATTTGCTTCTGCACGGTGGAATAGTCGCACTGAGCGCCCCTGCCGCGCACGCCGACATGGTCCAGAAAATCTTGCTTCTGACATGCCCGACGTTCAGCTTGGTCCTCCTTATGATACCTAGCGTTAAGCCTAGATTGGGTTCGCGTGTGGGTACTGTATGACTTTCGACGTCCAAATTCTCGACGACCACTTCCACGACGAATGTGGTGTCTTCGGCGTCTTCGGCCATCCCGAAGCCGCCAACCTCGCCTACCTCGGCCTCTACGCTTTGCAGCATCGCGGCCAGGAATCCGCTGGCATCGTCGCCAGCGATGGCCACGACCTCAACGTCCACCGTGCCATGGGCGAAGTCGAGGAAATCTTCATCCCCAGCGTCCTCGCAAAACTTCCCGGCCACTGCGCCATCGGCCACACGCGCTATTCCACGGCCGGTGACAAGGCCATCCTCAACGCGCAGCCCATCATGATCGATTGCAACAAGGGCAAAATCGCCGTCGGCCACAACGGCAATCTCACAAACGCCGCCGATTGGCGCCGCAAACTCGAGCATCGCGGCTCCATCTTCCAGACCAACAGCGACACCGAAGTCATCGTCCATCTCATCGCCCGCTCGCAAGCCCGCAATCTCTCCGGTGCCCTCGGCGACGCGCTCAATCAGGTCGAAGGCGCCTATTCTCTCCTCGTCCTCACGCAAGACGAACTTTACGCCGTCCGCGATCCCCGCGGCTTTCGTCCTCTCGTCCTCGGCAAACTCCCCTCTCCCGATGGCCAGGACGCCTGGGTCGTCGCCAGCGAAACCTGCGCCTTCGATCTTCTCGACGCCACCTACGTCCGCGAAGTCGAACCCGGCGAAATGGTCCGCATCTCCCGCTCCGGCATCGAATCCATCCGCTTCAGCCCGCCGAAGCCGCACCAATACTGCATTTTCGAACACGTCTATTTCTCGCGCCCGGACAGTATCATCTTCGGCCGCTCCGTCACGAAATCCCGCGAAATGCTCGGCCGCCTCCTCGCGCAGGAACATCCCGTCGAAGCCGATATGGTCGTTCCTATTCCCGACTCCGGAGTCCCCGCCGCCATCGGCTATTCGCTCGAATCGAAAATTCCTTTTCGCATGGGCCTCATCCGTAATCACTACATTGGCCGCACCTTCATCGAGCCTTCGCAAGCCATCCGCAATTTCGGCGTCAAACTGAAACTCAATCCCGTTCGCGAACTCGTCGCCGGCCAGCGCGTCGTCCTCGTCGACGATTCCATCGTCCGCGGCACCACCAGCCGCAAGCTCGTCCGCATGATGCGCGACGCCGGCGCCAAAGAAGTCCACATGCGCATCAGTTGCCCGCCCACCATCTCTCCCTGCTACTACGGCGTGGACACGCCCACAAAAGAGGAACTCATCGCCTCCTCCAACACCCCCGAGCAAATCTGCAAATATCTCGGCGCCGATTCCCTCGGCTACCTCTCTCTCGATGGCCTGAAACGATCCGTGAACGATACCGAAGGCAAATTCTGCACCTCTTGTTACACAGGCAACTATCCAACGGACCTCGTGCAACTCGAAGTTCGCGAATCTTCCGCAAACGGAAAGGCAACCGAACCAGTAACAGTGCAACATGAATCCTAAAAGTAGCGGCCACCTTCAGGTGGCCCAGTGCAGGTGGCAAGTGTAGTGGCCGGGCTTCAGACCGGCCGATCCCCCGGCTCCAGGAAAATGCACCAACTCCAATTTCGTTCTAAACTAATGACAAGGCCATCCCGCGAACTGAACTAAGGTGAATCGTGAAAGCTGACGCAATCAAAGTAAAAACCAAAAACGGCGCTCCCGCAAAAGAAGTCGATGCCTCCATGAGCGCCAAGGTCAAAAGCGAAATCATCGCCTGGTTCTGGGTCATCCTCGCCTTCATGCTCATCAACGGCACCCTCGGCCAGGCCCGCGTCATTCCTTCCGGCTCTATGGAAAACACGCTGCTCATCGGCGATCACCTCATCATGAGCCGCATCGGCTACGACGCCGGCATCCCCTTCACCAACATTCACGTTCCCCTCTGGCGCGAACCCAAGCGCCAGCAAATCGTCATCTTCAAGCCTCCCTTCGATCCCGCCCAACCCGACTACGTCAAGCGCGTCATCGGCCTCCCAGGCGAAACGGTTGACGTCCACGATGGCGGCGTCTGGATCAACGGCAAAAGACTCGTCGAAAATTACACCATCGGCCGCAGCGAACCCGCTTCGCGCTCGGCGCTGATCGGCCCGTTCGCCGGCGTTCCCTTCACTGTTCCCAAGGACTGCTACTTCGTGATGGGCGACAATCGCGAAAACTCTCTCGACTCGCGCTATTGGGGCTGCGTCCCGCGCAATGATATTCTCGGCACGCCGGTGCTCATTTACATGTCATTGGACGCGCCGCGCGATGCCTGGAACGGCGATATCGGCGCGCGCTTCCTCGCCTACGGCAACGCGATCATTCATCCGGGCACCATCCGCTGGCGCAGGCTGTTCCATGTGTTCTAAAATCGTGGTGTTGTAGCGGCCGCCTTCCGAGGCGGGCGCCTTTTCTTTTCGGATATGTTTTCTTTGTGTAGGGCCCGTTCTTCCGAAGCGGGCCGCGTTTTTGCTTTACGCTCTGCCCACAGTGTGACCTCTGTCGCGCTCCTCACCTCGCGGCCTCCCACCGCCCCGCAGGTTTTGACCCGGCAAGGCGCACCGCTTGTTCCAGCGTCACGCATCGAATCGTTGAGGCGCCTCACCATGAAATACGCCGATGCAGGGGTCAATATCGCCGTAGCCGATGACGCCAAGCAGCGCATTCGTCATCTTGCCAGCCGCACCTTCACGCCCGCCGTTCTCGGCGGCATCGGCGGATTCGGCGCCCTCTATTCCCTCGATCACAAGAAATTCAAGGAGCCGGTCCTTGTCTCCAGCGCCGATGGCGTCGGCACCAAACTCAAAATCGCCATGTCCATGGGAGTTCATTCCACGGTCGGCGGCGATCTCGTCAATCATTGCATCAACGACATTCTCGTCCAGGGCGCCGAGCCGCTGTTCTTCCTCGACTACCTGGCGATGGGCAAGCTCGAACCCGACGTCGTCGAGCAGCTCGTTGATGGCATGAGCCGCGCCTGCCGCAAGGCCGGCTGCGCCCTCATCGGCGGCGAAACCGCGGAAATGCCCGGCTTCTACCCGCCAGGCGAATACGATCTCGCCGGCTTCATCGTCGGCATCGTCGAACGCAAAAATATTCTCACTGGCAAAAACGTCAAGCCCGGTGACACCTTGCTTGGGCTTCCCTCCGCCGGCCTCCACACCAACGGCTACTCCCTCGCCCGCAGACTCGTCTTCGACGTCGCCAAGCTCAAGCCGGACACTTACGTCGCCGAAGTCGGCAACAAAATCGGCGCCGAACTCCTCAAGCCGCATGTCTGCTACGCGCCCGCGGTCAAAAATCTTCTCGCGAAAGGCTGGGTCTCCGCGCTCGCCCACATCACCGGCGGCGGCATTCCCGGTAATCTTCCCCGCGTTCTCCCCAGCGGCGTCAAAGCCATCATCGATCTCGACGCCTGGCCCATCCCCTCAATCTTCAAATACCTGGCAAAGCTCGGCGAAATCGATACCGACGAACTCTTGCAATCCTTCAACATGGGCGTAGGCATGATCGTCATCGTTCCCGCCGACTTCGTAAAAGAAGCCGAGGCCGACCTGAAGCGCCGCCGCGAAAAATTCTTCCGCATCGGCCGCATCGAGCGCGGCGACACCGGCAAAGCGCGCCTGGTCTATTCCGGCGCCCTCAATCTCTAATTTGGAGTGCGAGAGCAAAGCTCCCGCTTTTACGCACCTAATATCCCCACCCAAACGATCAAAACCCCCTCAATCCCTACCGCTTCGATTCGCCCCTCTTCCTCCTTCTGCTCCACCACCACCACTCACATTTCTCCGCCGCCAACCGTGGATTCTTCGCCTGCGCCACCGCCGCCTCAAATGTATCCAACACGCAAATATCCTGATGCTGCCCCCTCATCTTCTCCAACTTCCCATACATCTTCCTCGGCTCCTGCTTCGCCAACTGCTTCACCGACTTGATCCCCAGCATTTCAAAATCCCGCAACATCGCCGGCCCCACTGAAATCAAATCCTTCAGCCTCCGTTCGCTCCGCATAACGCCTCCTGTCGTTCTTCGCTTTACTTTCGCCACTCGCTGTGCAACACTCTACTCCGCTTTCCGGCCCCGTTCAACGCCTTTATCCTTTAGCTCCCCGGCTCGTCTAACTCCAAAAGGAGAAATCCTGTGGTCAAAAAAATCACCCCTGTCCTCTTCGTCAAGGAAATCGAACCCGTCCTCCCCTTCTGGCTCGATAAACTCGGCTTCACCAAAACTATCGAAGTCCCCGAAGGCAACAAGCTCGCCTTCGCCGCTTTCAAAAGCGGCAACGCCGAAATCATGTACCAGACCTACGCCAGCGCCGACCAGGATCTCCCCTCCGTCTCCGCCGCCGTCCGCAAAGGCCCCACCTTCCTTTATCTCGAAGTCGAAAATCTCGACGCCATCAAATCCGCCGTCAAGGGTGCCGAAGTCTATCTCCCCGAACGCACCACCTTCTACGGCGCCAAGGAAATTGGCGTAAAAGACCCGGCTGGCCACTTCATCACCTTCGCCCAATTCTCCTGATTTGGAGTGCTGGAGCTCTGCTCCCGCTTTTACGCACTAAACCCCGCAACCCATCTTTGTAGGGGCCGGGCTCGCCCGGCCCTCTTGGGGTTCTCTCCCTCTTCTCTGCGATCTCTGCGCGCTTCCTCAGCGAATGGCGTTTACCCCGACCTGGTCGGGGCGTTAAGTCACCTCTCCTCTCTTACTGATTACCGATTACTGATAACTGATAACTGATTACCGAATTTGGCCCTCCCGCGCATCTATGTTAACTTTTTCCTTCATGCTCAAACGCATCGGCGTCCTCCTAAGCGGTCGCGGCTCCAACTTCGAAGCCCTCGCCGATAGTGTCTCCGCCGGCCGCATCCCCAACGCCGAAATCTCCATCGTCGTCAGCAACAAGCCCAACGCCCCCGGCCTCGAACGCGCTGCCGCCCGCAACATCCCCGCCCGCGCCATCCCTTCCAAAGGCCTCGAACGCGAGGCCTACGACCGCCAGGTCGCCGCCGTCCTCCACGAACACAAAGTCGATCTCGTCTGCCTCGCCGGCTATATGCGCCTACTTTCTCCTTTTTTCGTCGCCGCCTTTCCCCAACGCATCCTCAATATCCATCCCTCTCTCCTTCCGTCTTTCCCCGGCCTCGAATCGCAAAGGCAGGCCCTCGATTACGGCGTCAAATTCGCCGGCTGCACCGTCCATTTCGTCGACGAAAATCTCGATGCCGGCCCCATAATTCTTCAAGCCGTCGTCCCGGTTCTCGATTCCGACGACGAGCACACCCTTTCCGAGCGCATCCTGAAAGAGGAGCATCGCATCTACACCCAAGCCGTAAAAATCATCCTGGAAGGGAACTACAAAATCGCCGGCCGCCGCGTCCTGCATCCCGCGTAGCGGCCACCTTCAGGTGGCCAAGCTGCTCTCGTAGCATCTAGCCGACCTGTCATCCTGAGCGCATCCGATGAGGATGCGCGAAGGATCTCAGCGCAGAATTTGTAGCGGCCGCCTTCTGAGGCGGGCGCTTTTTGCGATACTAGATACAACCATGACATCGAACTCTTTCAAACCCGTCGACGAACAACTCGCCTACCTAAAAAAAGGCGCAGCCGAAATCATCCCCGAACCCGAACTCCGCGCTGCCCTCGAAAAATCTCTGAAAACTGGCGTCCCACTCCGAGTCTACCTCGGCGTAGATCCCACCGCCCCCGATCTCCATCTCGGCCACACCGTCGTCCTCCGCAAACTGAAACACTTTCAGGACATGGGCCACACCGCCGTCTTCCTAATCGGCGATTTTTCCGCCATGATTGGCGACCCCACCGGCGTCTCCGAAACCCGCCCGCCCCTCACCCGCGAACAGGTGGACGCCAACGCCAAAACGTATCTCGCCCAGGTCTTCAAAATCCTCGATCCCGCCAAAACCGAAGTCCGTTACAACAGTGAGTGGCTTGGCAAACTCTCCGCCGAAGCCATCGTCCGCCTCTGCTCCCACTATCGCCTCGCGCGCATGCTCGAACGCGAGGATTTCCGCAAGCGCCTCGACGAAGGCCATCCCATCTCCGTCCACGAGCTTCTCTATCCGCTCCTCACTGCCTACGACGCCGTCTCCCTCAAGTCCGACGTCGAACTCGGCGCCACGGAACAAAAATTCAATCTCCTCGTTCACCGCGAAATTCAGCGCGAATACGGCCTCCCTGGCCAGGCCATCCTCACCATGCCCATCCTCGTCGGTCTCGACGGCCAGCGCAAAATGTCCAAGAGCCTCAACAACTACATCGGCATCACCGAGCCGCCCGCCGACATGTTCGGCAAAATCATGTCCATCCCCGACGACCTGATGTGGCTTTACTACGAACTCGTCACCGACCGGACTCCGCAGCAAATCGCCACGCTCAAGCAGGAAGTCTCTTCCGGCGCCCTCCATCCCATGGACGCCAAAATGCGCCTCGCCGAAGAAATCGTCTCCGGCTTCCACGGCCCCGACCCCGCCCGCAAAGCCGCCGACAACTTCCAGCGCGTCTTCCGCGACCGCCAATCGCCAACCGACGTCCCCGCGCAGAAAATTCCCGTAGGCCCGCCAAAAAAACTGATCGTGCTACTCGTCGAACTCAATCTAGCTCCTTCCAAAAGCGAAGCCGAGCGCCTCATCAAACAAGGCGCAGTCGAACTAAACGAATCCCGCGTAGACGACCCCCGCGCAGACCTCGATCTAACCAAGCCAGTCCAATTCCTCCTCCGTGCCGGCAAGAAAAAATTCCTCCGCCTAATTGTCGAATAAGTTTTGAGTGCGGAGGCGAAGCCTCCGCTTTTACGAATTCAACCCGACTACCAATTGCAACCTTGTGCCACTCATCAAGCGCATTGTCATCCTGGGGGCATCCGACAAGGATGCCCGAAGGACCCCAACTTAAAGCACTTCTACAAAATCAAAATTCGAAACGTTCTTTCCACCACTCACTAATCACCAATCACTTCCCCCACCAATCCCGCCACCACCCCCGCAATCGCCGCCGCCGCCGTCAATCCCGGCGACTCAATCCCCACCAGCTGAATCACCCGCGGCACTTCCCGATCCGCCTCAATCACAAAATCCGCCACGCCTTTTTCACCCGGCGCCTTCAGCTTTGGCCGCAATCCCGAATATCCCAGTTGTAAATCCTCAGCCGAAATCTCCGGCAACATCGTCTTCGCATCCGCCGCAAACTCCGCAATCCCCATTCGCCCGCGTTCGTAATTCTCTTTCCCATCCACATACGTCGCCGTCGGCCCCACCAGCGTCGTTCCCCAAAGCGTCTTCGTAAAATGCACGCCCAGCGTCAACTGGTCGTGATGCGGCAGGGGATAAACCAAATTCCGTATCAACTCCGCCTTCGCCCCGCGAATCTCGCAATACTCCCCGCGCACGGGATAAATCTTCCACGGCCGGGGCCCCAGCATCCCGGCCACTTCGTCCGCATACAATCCCGCCGAATTCACAACGCACCGCGCCTCAATCGTCTCTTCCTCCGACTTCTCCTCATCCCCAATCCGCAGCGTCACCCGCACCGAATCCTTCTGCGGTTCCATTCTCACCACCGTCGCGTAGTTCACAAGGTTCGCTCCCTGCCCCTCCGCGACCCGCGCATACGCATGCACCAATTCCTCCGCCGAGCAAATCCCCGTCGACGGCACCTCCAGCGCGGCATGCCCCCTAACATGCGGCTCCTGCCGGCGCATCTCTGTCGCATCAATCAGCCGCAATCCCGTGACGCCGTTCTCTTCGCCTTTTTTCTTCAGCGCCAGCAAATCCGTTTCCTCGCTCGCATCCTTCGCCACCACCAGTTTCCCCGTAGTCCGGTGCGCCACGCCATGCCGCGCACAAAACTCCTTCGTCATCCGGTTTCCTGCCACGCAAAGTTTCGCCTTCCACGAATTCTTCGGGTAATAAATCCCCGAATGAATCACTCCGCTGTTCCGCGAACTCGTTGCCATCCCAAACTTAGGATTCTTCTCCACCAAAAAAACATCCGTCCACCGCCGCGAAAGCGCCTCCGCTACCGCGCACCCCACCACCCCGCCCCCCACAATCAAAACATTCGCCCGATCCATATCTCCCTTTTGAGTGCGGGAGCAAAGCTCCCGCCTTTGCAGCTGATCCTTCTCAACCAATCCACCTGGGAGAACTTTTTAGCCGTTTTCCCAACTCCAGCGCCGGAGGCGCGGCAGACACTAGCCCAGCGCGTGAGCGCTGGGAACTCAACCCGAGACCACGCGAGCCCCGGAGGGGCGACACATCCTCTTTCGCCCCTCTCCTCGCATGCGGGCCCTGTTCACCGGCCACTCGCCCATGGCCACCGCCCCTACTGATCTCCCCCTGCCGCATCAAAATACGGCCGGCACGTCTCCAACCGGCTCCCCGTCCCATCGCACACCGCAAACTTCGCCACCTTCCCCGCTTCGTACCCATTCTTCCAAAGCGACGCCGACCCGTACTCCCCATCCTTATTCACCGCGTAATAATACAAATGAAACGTCGCCAATTTCTTCTTGTCCCCGTTGTAATTCCGTGCCACGCGTCCCAGCGCCTCCAGGCACGCATCCCCCGGCTTCATCCCCTTCCGCATCATCTCCACAATTGTGTGCCCGCCGGAAATCTTGATATTCTCCTCGCCCTTTCCGGTCGAGCCCGCCCCGCCCACCTCTCCGTCCACAAACAATCCCGCCCCGATAATCGGCGAATCCCCCACCCGCCCCGGAATCTTCCAAGACAATCCCGAAGTCGTCGTCGTCCCGCTCACTTCGCCCTTCGCATTCACCGCCAGGCAATTGATCGTCCCCGTAATCGGGTCCGCGATGCGCTTCTCCGCATACGCAATCTTCTCCGCGTCGCCGTCAAACAGCTGCGCCATATAGTCCTTCCACTCCGGGCTATCGATCCCCGGCCGCCAGTTGAAGCTGGTCTTCGCCTTCCACGCCAGCCAGATCTTCCGGGAATGCTCCGTCAGCAGGTTCATCTCCTCGAACCCTTCCGCCACGCCGAACCGCCGCGCGCCGTCGCCCACGATCATCGTGTGGTTCGTCCGCTCCATCACCGTCTTCGCCAGCCGCGCCACGTTCTTGATTTTCTGCACGCTCGCCACGCTCCCCGCCCGCCGCGTCGGCCCATGCATCACGCTAGCGTCCAGCTCCACCACGCCTTCCTCATTCGGCAATCCGCCATAGCCCACCGAATCGTCATTCGGATCATCCTCCACGATCGTCACCGCGGCCACCGCCGCCTCCAGCGTGTCCCCGCCCGCCTTCAAAACCTCCATCCCTTTCGGCAGCGCATTCACCCCATTCGCCGAAGAAATCATCACCGGCCGCGTCCCTCCAGCCGCCGCACCCGCCCACGCGTTCGCCGTTTCCTCAATCTCCAGCCCTCTCCCAAACAACCGCCCAGCCCCCGCCAACGCCCCACCAACCACCGAACTCACAAAAAACTTCCTCCGTGTCCACAGTTCCATAGCATCTCTCCTAATCTGGCCTTAGTCTGCTTACAATTCCCGCCGCTCGCGTTGCACTCTAAGCCAACTCCGCTACAAAAGAAACCACCTTCCTAAATCTGTTTCTACTTTTTGACTCGACACTCCTTTGGACTCGCTACACTTCTTTACCGACAGAAACGAGGCCGAGCACATAACTCCGGAAATCGAGATATTCTTGTTACTCAAATCTCGCTTTGGGCTGGAGACTTAAAGATGCGTATGAGAATTAATCTGATAAGCGTAGCAATTCTTTGGTTCTTTACCATGGGTCAACAGGGATTTGCGGCCCAGTCAAAAGATGATTGCTCATTTCCTTCAGGCCTTCAGGAAGAAATCACGAAAAGGTTCCCCGAAACGAGGCTACTACGGTTGACTGACTTGAGCGCGCATGACAGAAATCTCTTTCAAAAGGAGCACGGCAATCGATGCCCCGGTTTTGTGAAAGTCGATTTTTATGGGGACGGAAAGCCAACGTTTGCACGTGTGCTGATATCAATGGAAGCTCCGAAGAAAACGGCCGAGCTCATCGTTGCCAAGCAAATTGCGGGGGGATGGGACATTCACTTGCTAGAGAAGACAGACGGTGCGCCGGTGGTTTGGAGCCAGGGGCCGGGCACCTACACCGATGTTTACGGTCAGAAAACAATTCACTCTGCTAACCGTGTCATTGTCTTTTGCGGATATGAGTCGTGGGCAATTCTTTATGCGTGGACCGGAAAGGGAGTGGACAAAGTGTGGCTCTCTGACTAAATTTCGCTCGTCGTTCCGCAGCGTAACCTCTTCGGCTCACGGAACACGGGCCACGAACCACGCTCCCCTAATCGCCCCCCAGCGGCAAATAATACTGCGTCCCCTTCACCGGCTCCTGCAATCTCTTCAACAACTGCTGCAAATCCTCGCTGCGTTCCACAAAATCAATCTCCGAGGTATCCACCACCAGCAGATCCGCCGCCTCATACCGGAAAAAGAAATGCTCGTAAGCCCGCGCCACCTCTTCCACATACTCCGCCGCAATCTGTTTCTCTTCCGCCGCCTTCTTCTTCGCAATCCGCGCCCGCAGCACCTCCGGCTTCGCCTGCAGATAAATCACCAGGTCCGGCTCGGGAATCTCCGCCGTCAACGCCTCGTAATACCGCTCATACAGCTTCAACTCTTTGTCATCCAAATTCAGGTTCGCGAAAATCCGGTCCTTCTCCATCAGGAAATCGCTGATCACCGGACCCGGCGCATCCCCCGCCAGCCCCTCCCGCATCCGCTTCTGCCGCTCCATCAGGAAATACATCTGCGCCCGCAGCGCCGCCCCCGGCTTCTCCGCATAAAACTCCGCCAGAAACGGATTGTCCTCGCAATCGTAAATCCGCCGTGCGTGCAGCCGCTCCGCCAGGATCCGCGCCAGTGTTGTCTTTCCCACGCGCAGCGGCCCCTCAATCACAATGAATCGCGGAGCCTGCGGCCCCTTCATGGGAATCCGCGCCCGCTTCGCCGAAGACGATTCCGATCCGGCCATATCACCTCGCCTCCCCCTCCCCCTCCACCCGCCAATTGCGCGCGATTATAGCAGTTCTCCTCGCCCTGAGACTCATCGAAGGGCCACGCCAATTTCCCCGCCCGATACTCCGCACGTTGTGGGGGCTGGGCCCTCCCAGCCCGCTGTTCGGTCATGTAGTGGCCGAACTTTAGATCGGCCACCGCATCGCCAAGTCCGCGCCACACGTAAAGGCGCTATATATCGTGACCTCTTCGCCTTTGTAGGGGTGGCTTTACGCCGCCTTCTTCGGTTTCTGTCTCCACTCAGACCGTGCCCTTTGTAGGGGCCGGGCTCGCTTGCCCTGGGTCCGACCGAAGGGCCCGGCCCGCTCTTCGTTCGCGTACCGCTGACTGGCGCCTGTCCCGACCCGGTCGGGATGCCAGCCCTCCCTTGGAGGGCCAGCACCTCCTCCTCCGCTTCAGGCCCAGGCGCACATTTATTTGTGTCCCATCCATTATCGTACTGTTACTTGACTCGCAGGTACCCTCCTTGTATCCTCGCACCAAGGAGTTCTCTCCCCGTGTGGTACACGCCACGATTGATCAGCGGACACCCGCCCCTCGTTACTCGCTAGTCACCCATACCCTCCCATAATCTGCCCCCTCCTAACCCCTTCCTTTTCTACACGTTTGAAACTGACACAAAACAAGCAACTTTAAGGCCCTGCAATATCTATCACTTTCGAAAAACAGGGGGGAGGGGGAGTAACTCCTTCGTCATCGTTTTAGTCCCGTCCTTCAGTACCATTCAAAACGTGACCAATGGGCCAGTGACACCTGTACCGTGGTACAGCTAAGCTTCCCCTGTTGCAGCCCACCGCATCTTCACAACGGCCGGCAACACTGAGGTGCTCTTTGCTACTCTCCGCCGCTCTTCTTCTGATGTGGCTGCCGAACTCCGATCTCCCCAAGCCGGCCGCATCCGATTCTCCGGCCCTCGCTAACGCGGTCACCTCGGAATCTGCCAAAGACTCGGCCGCGCGTACCGCTCTCCCGGACGCTCCTATCGCCAAATCCGAACCCGTCGCTGAGTCGAGCTCCACCGCCGTCCAGCCGTTCTCCATTGCTCCGCTGAAGTCCGCCATGGAACGTCCTGCTCCCACGGCGCGCCAACAAAAACTCTGGTTCACCTTCATGGCCGTCGGCCACAGCGCCGCCGCCTTTGACGCCTATTCCACTCGCCGCGCCATCTCCGGCAACTACGGCACGGAAGGTAACCCGTTGCTCCGCCCCTTCTCGCACTCCAACGCGATCTACGCGGCCACCCAGATCAGCCCGGCAGTCATGGACTACGTCGGCCGCCGCATGTTGACAAGCAGCCATCCCACGCTCCGCCGCTTCTGGTGGATCCCTCAGGTTGCAGGCGCCGGCTTCTCTTTCAGCGCTGGAATGCACAACTACTCACTTACTCAATAATTTTCTTCCCTCTCTCTCCTAGTATCGCCCCCGCATTTTTCGCGGGGGCCGATGACTAACCCGTCTTCTCTTCTATCTCTCTCTCCCAAGCGCCTCTTTCTGCGTTATAGTATTTTCATCTCGTCCGCGCCGTGATCCGCCTGGCTCGTTCATCGCGACACTTTCTTGGCGGACGGGTTATGATTTTTTGACTCTGATAACTAACGCCATGGCGCCGTGGGGGCGCTGTTGCAAAAGGCGGAGGACAATACGGTATGAAGAAGCCAATCTTGGGAATGGCGATTATGCTGGGGGCTGCCTGCGGACTGGGCGCGCAACAGGCGAACATCGCACCATCCGGCAGCCGCGGTACTGACAACGTGGCATCCGCTTTCAACGACACTTCCGCTGCCCAGGCCAACCTGTTTGCGACCGACGCCAACGCACTGAGCAGCTTTACCCTCGCTGCGCCTGGCGCTTCCGAGGCCGCTCCGCCTCCCGCTGCCCCGGCTCCCAAGCCCAAATTCCTCTACGGCGATCGCGACGATTACCGCTGGCAATTAGGCCTCGGCGTCGAGTTCTACCGCTTCGAGTCGAACATTTTTACCGCCAGCATGGTCGGCACCAATACCACCGTCAATTACTTCACCAACGATTGGTTTGCCGTTGAGGGCGACATCGTCACAGGTTTTGCTCCTCCAGTGCTTCTCAACGAGCACGTGAAGTATTTCGGCGGCGGCGGCGGTATCCGCGTCGGTGGCCGCCGCAAAAGGTTCGAGCCCTGGGCGCACGCCCTGGTTGGCGGAGCCCACCTGCAGCCGCAAACCGCCGGCAACAGCCGTACCGCTTTTTCCGCTCAAGGCGGTATTGGCTTGGACTACCGCGTAAATTCCCGGTTTTCCATACGTGGCGAAACCGACTGGGTTCACACCACGTTCTTCAGCCAATCGCAGAATAATTTCCAGCTCGCTCTCGACGTGGTCTTCCACTTCTAAGCGCCGCGCCCATACAGTGCGGCACGCGCCGAATTCTCCTGGCGATCAACGAGAGTCGTAACCACCCAGTCTTAGAAAGTCAGCCGGAGCAAATCGCTCTTTTCGTCATATCCTCTCGGAAAAACAGGATGTTGGAGCTCGGTTGGACCCCAAACCAAAGGAGGAAAGTGGCACGAGTCTGCAAACTGTTGTAAATTATTATCTGGTTGTCCGTTCCCCGGTAGCTCAATGGTAGAGCATTCGGCTGTTAACTACACAGCCGAACACTATAAGCCTTTGTTTTGGCGTCGGTTAGCTACCAAGCTATCTCCTTTAGCTGTTCCCCAGGTGTGCCCCATGTTCTTGGCATATAGATGGGGTAGCCTCGCCCTCCTCGAACCCCGTTTCTGGCCAGCTAAAGGCACTTCTCCGGTTAGCCGACTTACCAGGACTTGACAGTCTTCGGCAGGTGTTGCCTGCGCCGAAACCAAATCAACAATCTCTTTCAAGGTTGATTATTGGTGGTTCGCGCGAGCGGTAAGCCCTTTCGATTGCGCGCCGCAGGGACTCAGGCAGGAAGAACTGGTGCTAATCCGTCAGATTTGTGTTGACACTCCTCTTTGGTTTGAGTGAGAGTACGAGGAGTTCGGCTATACGCCTCCTCCCGCCCGGGTCGTGAGGAAAACTTTTCTTGCCGATGCGGTTTGTTAAGACACTTCGATTTCTCTTACTCCTTTCGCTCACTCTGGGCTTATTTGGCGGCGAAATTGGTGAATCGGTTCGCCTGGCCGATGACACGTCAAATGACTTCGTCCAGGTGTCAGCTAAGCCCATTGACAATTGTGGGGAAATTGCACCCGGGGATTTTATTTCACAGGGAAGCATCGTAGTAACAGAAGGACTGGTTCCAAACTTCGCAGTCATTCCCTTTGCCAAACTTGTGCCCTTCTCCGCTTCAGACCTCCTTCGGTTGATCTCCATCCAGCGGAAATAGATTCCCTCCAACAACCGTAGAGTGTCCCGGCGAGTGAACGGAACTGCCTAAAAATGGCCCCGAACACTCCTTCTATTTCTCTATTTATAGTCAATATTGGAGGGCAATCATGATGTGCCGATCATGTGGGTCAGAAAAACTGATCGAGTTCACAGGAGAACTTGCCGTCCGTTTTCCAGGACTCAAAAACCCTAACAGGCCCGCTGTTTCGATCTCTCCGGAAGTTTGGGTCTGTTTGGATTGTGGGAACGCGGGTCTTTCTGTCCCGGAAAGCGAATTACGTGTTCTTGCGGCGGACAAAACGATCCCAGTTACGTTTAGTTCTGCAGTATCCGATGCTACTCGAATTTAACGAAGCCTGGAAAGAAGGATAACAGAGAGCGCCAGGGTACTGAAAAGGTGAGGAAAGGAAGGCAGGATGTGGATTTTAATGTCGATTTCGCTCGCGGTTTTGGTATTTCTTTGCATTACCGACAAAGATGGCCGTCCTTGGCGCCGCTTCGTGAAAGCCCGCCACGAGGTGAATCATGAAAATTGAGCTCGAATATCCACGTTGGCAGGAACCACTCGCAGCCGCAATTCTCGAATTTAATCCCCGGCACTTACATTGGAAGGCACAAAAGGCCGAGGAAGCAATTGCAAACAGAATGCAAGAACTGGGACGCGATAAGAACGACGCACACGAACTTCGATTACTTTTTGATGGGCTTTCTATTCTCCGAGGTGTGAAACAGGACCGCTTCAATTTCCTGGACCGGAAACCCGAAGGCCATTCGTGACGCACCTCAGGGAATGGCTTCTTTACGTGCTGACTGCGGCGCTGATGATTTTCACCTTCGTAGGCTCTTACTTATACGCAAAACACGAGGGGATCACGGAATACACAGCCGTTAAATGGCTGAACATCTTCACCACTGCGTTTTTTGCGTTCGGGTTTGCCGTGAAGAGGTTCTGGCATTTCCGTAAACGGTGGACCTTCTGGGCTGAACTGAGCGTCCTCATTGTCACGCATTTTGCACTACTCTCACGCCTTCATTGGGAGCAAGCCAGCTATTTTTGGCTGATGGTCGTCGTCGGCTTACCTGAGTTGGTAGTGGTTTATTTTTTGTTCGGATTAATGTTGGACCCGCATGCAAACTTGACAGAGGAGGACTCGCCTTGACTTGCCCGAACTATCGCGCTTTCTGACTAGGTCCTGATTAACGCCGTAACCGGAAAAGTGGGTACTAGCCCTCAATCTGGATTCCACTAACTATCTGCCTACAAGCGCTCCAAGCCGATTGGGACACTGCTGGGGCAAACCCGAGCACTTGAGCACCGATATTTCGACCAGTGCGCTTATCTTCAGGTACGCCTGTCCTTGAACTAACCCTTCGTACAGCTTGCAGACTGCTGACGGAAGCCTACTCTGACAAAGTCCAGCTATATCCCTTATGCGCAGTTTAGGAGGCATTATGCGTGCCTTGAAAATATTGCTTGCCGCCTTGGCGCTGGGTGCGCTGCCCCTGAGTGCATTTCCCCAGCAACCGTCGAAGCTGACTGAAGTTGTGGACAGGATTGTGGCCCAAGAACATGCGGAAATGCAGTCGCTGCACCAGTATTCCCCCATAGTAGAGACCTACATCCAGGTTCTCCATGCGAACAAGAATCAAGAGGCAGTGCCGAAGGGCGACAAGTATTTTCTTGGGCGCGCAGAGTTGGCGAAGGGCGTGGAACTCGAGCCCCTGATCACTGACAGTCACGCGAAGCACAACATGTTCGGGGGTATGGGCAGATTTGTCTCGATGGAATTTCTCCCGCGCGGCTTCCTGCAAATGATCTACCTGGACACAACCGGGTTTAACCGACAGCATTACAAGTTTAACTATGTCGGACGGGAGTTCCTAGGTCAGGTACGCTGCCTGGTTTTCGACGTTGACCCGGTTTCGAAGGACGACAAAGGGCGCTTTGTCGGCCGGATTTGGGTAGAGGACCAGGACTATCACATCGTGCGCTTCAACGGCGGCTATAGCAGCCGGTCCAAGACCAGCTACTACTTTAATTTCGACAGCTGGCGCACGAATGCCGGAAAGGACAAATGGCTACCGGCTTTCATTTACAGCGAAGAAGCGAACAATCCGATGGTACAGTCCTTCAGAGCACAGACACGCCTTTGGAGCTACGCCCCCACCCTAGATCGGGAAGAGCAGGAGCTAAGCAAGGTGGTGGTGGAGGCCCCCAAGCCGGTGACGGATCAGACAGAAGTCGGGAACGACTATTCGCCGCTCGAAGAGAAACGCGCGTGGGAACGCCAGGCCGAAGACAACATCGCCTCCAAGATGGAGCAGATGGGTCTGATGGCGCAGTACGGGGACGTGGATAAAGTGCTGGAAACGGTGGTTAACAATATTGAGGTTACGAACAACCTTGATATAGAGCCGACGGTCCGCTGCCGCGTTCTGATGACCTCGACGATGGAATCCTTCACGATGGGCCACACCATTGTCTTGAGCCGCGGCCTGGTAGATGTGCTCCCTGACGAGGCCAGCCTTGCGGCCATCCTCGCCCACGAACTCGGCCACATCGTGCTCCGGCATCGTATGGGCACCCAATATGCGTTTTTCAATCGCCTGCGTTTCGACGAAAAAGAAACGTTTCGGCATTTTGGTTTTACTCACACAGCGGAAGAGGAACAGGCGGCGACCCAACAAGGGATGGAGTTACTGAAGAAGTCACCCTACAAGGATCATCTCGGAAGCGCACAACTCTTCCTCCAAACGTTGAATGATCGTTCGAAGGAGATTCCCAATCTGGTTAGCCCGCACCTGGGGAACAGGGTGGTGATTGGTGTTACCGGCACATCCGCGACTTCAACCGCGGAGGCGTCGACATCAAAGCCAACGGGTGACCTTATTGCCGCTCTGCCGCTTGGCGGACGTATCAAGATCGAACCCTGGGAGAATCGGCTGCAGATGCTCAAGACCAAGCCAGTTGGGACAGTGGCCAAGGACGAGGTAACGCCGTTCGAGCTCACTCCGTTCTTCCTGTATCTCACACGGCAGGGAGATACTGCATCGCCCGAAATTCCTGGCGCAGTAGCGGTGAAGTCCGGCGCGGATACGGACCTATCGGACGCCAAACCATAATCGCCGCATACTGGGCAAACCTGAATCTAGATCGATACGGGTACCAGAGAAGTCGACGCTAGTACCCACTTGATTGCATAACAATGTCGGCGGCGTGGGAAGGGCGATGGGACGATGTCCGTGCAATACCTCTTTAGCTAGACTCTGATCTAACCGTGGGCGCTGATTTGTATGCCGTCATACCTTCTAATAATCCTCCATGTGGTCGGATGATCCTTAAGCATTACTCCGATCCAGTAGCGTTTGTCCGCGATTCTTTGACAATAGACAACACTTCCGCTCGCCGTTTCTTCGTTAAAAGGAGTTAGCGTCATCTCCTCTCCGGGCTGCCAGTTGCGTCTGAAGAATACGCGAGCCCCACGTGCGCTGATGTTATCTGTGAAGGTCCACTCTGTTTCGTCGGTATCCGCGCGTTCTAAGCATGCAAGATTTACCACGACGATGATTGGAAGCCGCCTTTCCATCCTGCCGACGAGCGTGCGTTCTTGAGGCATGTGTCTCTAACCAATAGGTTCTCACTACCAGTTGAGCCGTCAATTGATGAAAGACCTGAAGTCACGGTTCAGGTGTTTCCTCTATTCCTCAAACTTCTTTGCGGCGGCGGACTCCTCCTCAACGAACATACCAATAGAAAAGTTACGTGACCGAGGGACGTTCCCACTCCGAGAGGGCGTCCCTCACCTTTCCGAAATCGCTGTACACGTACACTTCGAGAGGGACACCAATCGACCCAGTGACTCGCCACCACCGACCAGACTCGTCGTGGGGCATCCTGAAAGTCAGAAATCAAAGGTTCAACTCCTGATTAACGCGCTACCGTCCATGTGGGTACTAGCCTCCACTTCTCCGGTTAGCCGACAAACCAGGAGTTGACTCAGTGTGAGACACCCCGGACGGCCCCCTGTCATTTTTGACGATATACCCTTGGGGCAACATAGGCCACGATGCTCGCTCTAAGGGGGAGCAGATGAAGAGCAGACGGGTCTTGCTGGTGGCCTTGACAGTGGCCGCTGTTGCGACCGTATCTTGCAACAAGGAAAACGGTCCGGTTCGTGAGGCCGTATCCAATAAAGAGGTATATCAGGAAGCGTATATCTACGCCTTTCCGATGATCGCCGCGTACAAGGCGCTGTACCAGTTCAATGTTGACACGACGAACTCGCAGTACAAAGGACCGTTTAACACAGTCCTCAACGAGGCTCGGGTCTTCACCTACAAAGACACCAGCATCGTTACGCCCAACAGCGACACCCCTTATTCGCTGGTGCAGATGGACCTACGCACCGAGCCTATCGTCCTGTGTGTTCCCAAGGTCGAGAAGGGTCGTTACTACACATTCGAAATAGCCGACTTGTATTCACAGAACTACGCGTACATCGGCAGCCGCGCAACCGGAAATGATCCGGGCTGCTACATGGTTTCGGGGCCGGGCTGGAGCGGTACAACGCCTGCTGGTATCAAAAAGGTCTTCCGATCAGAGACCCAGTTCTCACTCGCCGTCATCCGCACGCAGTTGTTTAACCCGAGCGACATGGAGAATGTAAAGAAGATTCAAGCGGGTTATAAAGCACAGACGCTGTCGGCGTTCACCCATCAGCCACCGCCACCCGCGCAACCGCTGCCTGATTTTCCGAAGTTCACAGATGACGCCTTCAAATTGGACTTTCCTGCGTATTTGAATTTCCTGCTCCAGTTCTGCCCAACGCCTACTGAAGAAACTGCGCTGCGGGCGAAGTTCGCAACGGTCGGAATCGAAGCCGGAAAACCCTTCGATTTAACGAAATTTTCTGAGGTGCAAAAGGCCGAGCTAGGCTTAGCCGTTAAGGAAGGCTACGAGGCGATTGAGAAAGCGAAACTCAACATCGGCAAAGACATCAACGGTTGGAGCGTTGGTGCCGCGTTTGGCAACCGAGCGTTCTACAACGGCGACTACCTGCTCCGTGCTGGCTCAGCGTTGGCTGGCATCTACGGCAACGACGCGGTTGAAGCTATGTATCCCGCAGCTAAAGCCGCCAGCGACGGCCAGCCCCTTGATGCCAGCAAGAACAATTACACGCTGACTTTCGCTGTTGGACAATACCCTCCCGTGAATGCATTTTGGTCCGTCACGATGTACGATGGCAAGACTCAGTTGCTGATTCAGAATCCAATCAACCGCTACTTAATCAACTCCCCGATGCTGCCGACCCTGAAGAAGAACTCTGACGGCTCACTGACGATCTATGTTCAGAAGGACGCCCCATCGGCTGACAGGAAAACTAATTGGCTGCCAGCGCCTAATGGGCCAATCTATATGGTGATGCGGCTGTACTGGCCGAAGGACATACCGCCGTCGATACTTCCACCAGGTTCCGGCACATGGCAACCCCCAGCCATCCTGGTCGCGCCGTAGTCGCTAGACCGACATAAATCGAGAGGTTCATCACCCGATACCTGGCCTCAAGTCCTGATTAACGCTGCCAGCTCAGACGGTCGACGCAACACTTGCTTGAAGTTTACTCGCGGGTTTTGGAATCCTAAGGTTTTTCTGGGCCGTTGATTCAAGCGCTGCGAGACGTGGTCGAGCTGCGCTTGAGAGATGGGGGACAGGTCGGTTCCTCGCGGGAAGTATTGCCGCAGCAGCAGGTTGGTGGCGAGCTACCTCCCGGCTCACCGTCGAGGTAGCGCGATTCAGGAGTCGAGCGATCTCACGAAGCGACGAACCAGAGGCGACTCCTCGTGAGATGTCCTCGCGCTCAGCCAGAGTCAGGGCGACACGAGAGCGGCGGCGGGCGCCGGGCGGGATCCCCCCGCGAGGTAGCAACACTGCGCGAATCGAAGTATGCAGCTTATCGTAGATACGCCCAATTTCATGCAGTGTCTGCCCAGCCTTCCAGCGGCTCCAGACATCGCGCTTCTCGACCTCAGAAAGCCCAAATCGCATCCCTGGTCTCATACCCACACCAGCTTTCGCGAGACTGACCTATGTCAGATGGTGTTGCATCGACCTGTCGAATGCACCGCCCTAATCGGACAAGTGGGTACTGGGACTGGTTCCGAAAACACGACTTCATCGAGTGCTGTAAACCGCGAAGCGGATCTCCGCGGTTGGGCTCGACTCTTCCCAAGAGCGGATGCCTCTTTACACGGGTGGGTGTTTTCGGCTCAAAGCGAATTGCGAGCGCTAGGACTTGACCCTGAGGGTAATCGGTTCAGGGCGATCCGAGTAGTTTTTGCCCCTCGCGAAAAAGGCTCGTTTAGTGCCGGCTAAGTCAGCCAATAGAGCCCGGGCTGTGGTGATTTTTCTCAACAGTTGATTTGATGGTGGCGTTGTGGCTTCGCGGTATTCATCGGCCATGAGGCGGTCACACCGGCGCAGGCGGTCGCTCAGCAGGGAGGAACAATTGCGGCACAGCCCGTTGCTGTGGTACAGCCGATTCTTAATCTGACATCGGATGCACCCGTAGAGTCGAAAATACGTGTGTAAGCGCTTGTGATAAATGTGAGGAAGCAGCTCTTGGACCTTTCGATGAGACTTCCTTGACAGGAACCAAGGCAAAAGTAGGGGACTCTTTGATGGACAACGGGTTTTCATGGAAGAGCGTCCACTTTCTCGCCACCTAATTTTCTGAGTCACTGATTCTGCTGCGCGGATGACAGCGGATAAAAGTGTCCGTTAAGGCCGCCTTGCTCACGTGCGTGTACACCTGAGTGCTGCTCAACCGGCCGTGCCCCAACAACTCCTGGATGACCCTGATGTCGGCTCCGTGATCGAGCATGTGAGTGGCATAACTATGTCTTAGAAAATAGGGAGTGACGCGCAACCCGATCCGGGCTGCTAAGTTGCGAACGGCACGGCTAATCGAATCCGAGCGGAGCGGCAGATGGCCACTAGGCCGAAGCAAGTTAGAGGTTTTCGCAATTCTCTGGAATCTGGCCAACGCCGCGGCTTTTGTCAGATGCTCCTTATAGCCGATGAACGCGGATCGGATTCGTTTTATGCGCCCGCTGTCGTCATACTCTTTCCAGCGGCAGCGCCAGCCTCCGGAAGCCGCTGAGTAAACGCAGATGCGTTGCCGGGGACGGCCTTCCGTAAAAAGAAAGCCGCTTGTCCTGCCGGAAAGATAGCGGCGGATCGCTTTTGAAGCAGGTTTCCCGAGCAGGATGAAACGGGCACCTCCTTTCCCGGTGACCCGAATCCGACCGGCATGAAAATCAATCTCCTCGATCCGCATGGTCGAAATCTCACCCGGCCGAGCTCCGGTTCCGTAAAGGACTTCGACGAGAGCGCGTTCTCTTGGGTTGTTTGCCGCTTCGAGGAGGCTACGAACCTGGGCCTCGGACAATACGTGCGGCACGCGTGGCCGGGGGCTCCGAATCTTCACAAAACGTGGGGCGACCCAGGGCACGAGCCCACCCATATTGAGAAAATCAAAGAATATTCTGAGGGCGTGCAGCTCGTGCTTGAGGGTGTATGTCGCGTGTCCCTTCCGGGAAGCCACGACCAAGAATTCCCGGACATCAAAATGATTGGCATTCGTGACCGGCCTGCGATTCATAAATTGGGAGAAATCTTTAACGGTGCGAGCGTAGACGCGCCGAGTCTCGGAGGAGTAGCGTTGTACCGTGAGCCAACGCTCGTAGCGGCATCTGAGTTCCCCGTTTAGTTTGATGGGCGAGAGTAAACTCATATTCCGGAGAGTAGATACCGACGCTGAACGAGTGTCAATCCCACCCGCTGTGCAAATCGGAGCAAATTGGTATACAGAACAGGTACGATATGCTACAGTTACGGATAATCGGAAGGTTCAGTAACCGATATGGTTACATGTGGGGAGGAGCGCGGATGCTTGTATGTGAGCGGATTCGGCAACTACGGGAAAGCAAAAATCTATCCCAAGGGGACATTGAAGAGCGCACAGGGTTGCTGCGCTGCTACGTCTCTCGAGTCGAAAACGGGCACACTGTGCCCTCGCTCGAAACCCTGGAAAAGTTCGCACGAGCTTTGGAGGTGTCGCTCTACCAGTTGTTCTATGAAGGACACGAGCTCCCGCCAGCTAAGAAGATATCCCAAAATGGGACAAGCGATTGGGCATCCCGCGGGAGCGGCCTTCGGGCCTTTGAACGGATGCGTCAGGCTGTCAGCCAAATGACGGACCCGGAAAGAAATCTTTTGCTCGAGATTACCAAAACGGTGGTGAGGCGGAAAAGAATCAAGAAGTCATAGCTTAATTCGCTCGGCGAGCCTGTTTTAGATCCCTTAGCAATTCCCGTGCACTTAACCGGCGTTTCAGGAAACGGGCTGATATAGGATCCGGGTGTGCTCCATATTCCCGCTTCATTGCCCTGTCGGATCGCTGCAGACGATGATTTATGAAGCCATGGCAAGGAATGCAAAGCCCGCTGCAGCTGTAAGGGACGTCGTTCCTGCCGCAACGCACGCATCCGTAAACGTCGAAATAGAATCGAAATCGTTTGTGGTAGTAATAGGGAAGCAACGCCTCAATTTTCTTCATGGTCGCTTTGGTCAAGAACCATGGCGGAAAGAATCGCAATTTTCTAGGTCTGCTTGGGTTTGCTTTGGGCATTGGCCACCTTCCAATAGCAGGGGACGCGATCATTTGCGAGGATGGCATTGATCAAAAGTGCGTTGAAGCTGCTTCTTGCTCACGTGAGCATAAACTTGGGTGCTTCTAATAGAGTTATGGCCCAGCAGTTCCTGAATAACCCGCAAATCGGCTCCGTTGTCGAGGAGGTGGGTGGCGAATGTATGCCGGAATGAGTACGGATTGATTCTGATTCCGGCGCGCAATCCAATCTTGTGTACCGCGAGTTGGATCGCTGAATGGCTCAGTGGGCGCAGGCCGAGAGGGCGCAGCAAGCGATCATTCTTGGCCAGGTTTGAAAAATAGGCGACGGCATCCCGGTAACCGAGCTTCTCTCTGGCTGCAATAAAACCGCTCTTTGTCAATACGTGCCGACCCTTATCATCATAGGTTTTCCAGTTGCAGTGCCACTGGCCGTTGGGAGATCGTTGAGGCCGAATTCTCTGCAGCGGCTTTTGATCCACGAATACAAAGCCTGTTTCTCTGGCACCGAGGTAGGTTCGAAGAGCTTTGGCGGCAGTCGCGGTGAACAGAAGAACGCGAATCCCGCTCTTCCCGGACACACGAATTCTTCTCTGGTTGAAATCTATATTTTCAATGCGCATCGTTTGGAGTTCACCAGTCCGACAGCCAGTGCCGTAGAGCAGTTCAACTAACGCTCGTTCACGTTCCGTCTTGGCTGCCACGAAAACCTTGCGAAGTTGGGCTTCCGTCAGCACCTTCGGGACGTGCCGTTTTAGCGGCCGCATTTTGACCTGGCGCGGCGGCACCCACTTGATCAACCCGCCAAGGTTTAGAAAATCAAAGAAAACCCGTAAAGCATAAAGTTGGTCACGAATCGCCTTTGGAGTTTTGCCCAGGCCGGCCGATTCGGCCAAAAATTCCTGAACGTCGAAATGGGTCACCTTCAGGATATTTGTTTGGCCCATGAATTTCGTAAACTGACGCACAGTGCGCGGATACTTGTAGAGGACACAGCTCGAGTAGCCTTGCACCCCAAGCCACCGCGAGAACCGGTTTGTCAGTTCTCCATTTAGCGCACGATTGGATTCGAGAGTCACAAAGCGAGGAGTAAACAACGATCCGCCAGGACTGTCAAGTTCAGGAATGCCAGGGCGTGGATCGTTGTTTCCGTGGCTTGGAAGTTGGCCAAGGTAATTCTTAGGTGTGACCGGAGCGTTATAAAGTCAGATCCGAAGAACGGCGCTGAGCTCGAACTCAAGGAATCCACGGGGGGAAGTGCAAAAACAGACCTGACACTCACGGGTTATGAGGAGAGGATTAATCCGTGTTGTCGGGTTAGGTTTCTGGATGGGGCAGTTTTGAGAGCAAAAGCAAACGGCCGCGGCTGCACAGCCGAAATACGCAGACCTCTGGCGAGGAAGAGTGCATAAAATCTATCGAATATGAGCGGACTCGAGGCCCTTGCGCGTAAGTGGTCTCCAAACATTGTCGCCGCGCAGATACTGCCAGAGGCCCTGCAGCCGCCAGATCATGTGCAGTTGGCGGTAGGGAAAATGTTCCAGGAAGCAGTAACTCACGAGGCGGGCGACATCCTGCCAGTCGTTGTATCGTTTGTAAGTGATTTCCTCTTGCAAGACCGAGCCGATTGAAATCATCGTGGCAAACGCGTACCCGAAAAGCAGGAATTGCACGAAAAATCCCTGGCTCAGGGCGCCCAAACATGCCGCAAGCACGATTGTTACGATCCCTCCTATCTCGATTGCAGGCGCCAATAGCTCAAAGATCCACAGGTAGGGAAGCGCCAGATAACCGATCCTGCCGTAGCGCCTTCTGAAGAGCATGTCCCGGCAGGGCCACAGCACATCCAACAATCCTTTTTGCCAGCGCGCCCGCTGCCTTCCCAGGGACCTTAAGTCGGAGGGGGCTTCCGTCCAGCACATGGGATCCGGAACGAACTGGATATGGTAGTCCATCTCCTGCTGGCGCAGATGGCGGTGCAACCGGGCCACCAGATCGAAATCCTCCCCAATTGCCGTTGCTCGATAGCCTCCTACAGCACGCACCAGGTCGGTGCGAAAGACGCCGAACGCGCCTGAAATAATCATCAGCATGTTTCCTTGACCCCACGCTTCCCTCCCAATCAAGAACGCGCGGAGATACTCAATCACCTGAATTACTTCAATGGCCTTGCGTGGAAGTCGCACACGTTGCAACTGGCCTCCGGCGATCTCCGATCCATTCAACACGCGGATGATTCCACCAACTGCCACTACGCGCTTTGGATCCTCCAGGATGGGCATCATGATTCGCAGGAGCGCGTCGCGCTCGAGGATGGAGTCGGCATCAACCACACAGACATAAGGCGAGGTTGCTGCATTCAAACCCGCATTTACTGCATCCGCCTTACTCCCTCCCGGTTCCTTGTCGACGACCAGCAGGCTGGCGTTCACTTCGCTGCGGTACAGACCTCGCACCGGCGCGGTCTTCGCTTCAGCGACGTACACGGCCCGGACGAGTCTCAGGAGAAACTCTTCCCGCATTTCATCGAGAGTTCGGTCATCTGATCCATCGTTGACGACGATCACCTCGAGTTGCGGATAATCGAGCTGCAGCAGGTTTCGCACTGCCACGCGGATGGAACCTTCCTCGTTATGAGCAGGCACAATGATTGTGATTGGGGGGGCCAGCGGAGTCTCCTTAATCCACTTCAGCCGATGGCTTTCGAGTCTCCGTTGATGGGCCAAACTCGTTTTCAGAGCCACGATCAACATCGTCAGATAGGCGACATTGCTGGCTAGGTAATACCAGAACAACGCGTGGTTAGAAATATCCAGGAACCGAGTCATCGCAGTTCCATCGCGCTGTTTGGGAGGCTTGCCGCCGTTGCGGGTTCTTCTACCGGCAGTGTCCCCGTCTCAAGCACATTCCGCAGACGCTGCTTCACATCTTCAATAGTTCTGGTGTTTGCTTGGAGTTCGACCTCCAACTGCCCTCGCATGCCAGCATTTTCGAGCGCAGTCAGGTAGGCGTGGAGGCCATAGCGGTCTCGTGCCGCCACAACCTTTTCGAAGATTGGAACCATCTCCGTCTTGAATTCCACGAGCGCTTCCGCCGCGCGCCATCGTACCAAACGGTTCGAATCCATCAGTCCTCGAAGCAGCGTCGGAATCGCACGGCAATCGGACAACTTGCCAAGGCTAACGATCGCTCGCAGGCGCACGAACCAAACTGGGTCCGCTGCCAGCTCACTCAGGACTTCCGGGGCGAATGCCGAGTGTGTCTGTGGCATGGCCCGTGCCGCCGCCGCCCGCAATTCATCGAGGTCATCTCCCACGAACTGCAGCAGGTCCGGACCCAATGAGGGAGTCGCCACCTCGCCGAGCACCCGTCCCAGCACTTCGCGAAGGTGACTTTCCGCATTTTTTATATAGGGAAGCAGCAACTGGGGGCGCTCCGCACAGCACTGGACGAGCGCACCTTGCAACGGCAGGTCTGGGACGGTCAGCCCCTTCTCTCCCAACCATGCCAGGATCTCTTCGGCAGCCTGGGGACAGGCCATCCGTCCCAATCCTCGCAGCGCAGCCAGCCGAGTTTCCAGATCACGATCGCGTAAACCTTCCGCGAGCGCGGGGATACCTTCCGGTGCACGGGTGCGACCGAGTGCGACCAGGGCCCGCATCCTGCGCCAGCCCTTGAGATGCCGGGCTTCAAAGATGCGTTTTTCGATCAACCCGCTAGTCCGCAGAAATTTCAGCAATCGAGCGGACTGCTCTGGCCCGGCGGCTTCAAATGCATCGAGAGCGATTGCCTCGACGATTCGGCGGTCGAAAGGTTTACTTCGCCAGGTGTCGAAAGGAATCTCGCCCGAAACGAGCGCGTCCCAACTTTGACGCAATTCGTAGACACGTGCATCACGCTTCGCGAAATACCGCTTCCGGTAGGTTCGGCGAAGGAGAATGAACGCGAGCAAAAGTCCATTGGCCACGAGGGCCGCGATAATGGCCTTCAGCACGAAAGCGGCCGGGCCTAGCCGCCACAATTTTTCAAAAATGGATGCCATAGTTTAGTCCGAACGATATGTCCGTTCTGTCTTGCGTGCGCTTTTGATAGGAGCCGTAGCCCGCCAGATCCTGCCGCGTGGTGATCTGGATCCGCAAACCTCCACCGTAGGTTTGCGAGGAAAAGCGCCCAATCTGATCGACCTGGCCGAAGTCTTCTGTGCCGGCCGCATAGAACACGTTCCCAGAGAGCGCACGTGCGCCCCAGTTCGCCAGTGGAAATCCGAGACGCGCGATCCCGGAAGGGCGCCATTCGGCCGGCGTGCCGGAAAAGGCACTGCGCGCACCCGTTGCTCCGAGCGACAGTGTCCACTCCCGAGGCAGATAGGCAATTGCGGTGCCAGTCAGAGTTAAGATCCTGGACGACTGATACCAATACCAATGCTGCCCATAGATCGTTTCCACGGAGCGCACGAAGGTGGTTTCGCCGCCCTTCCACCCATGGTCCAGATCGAAAAAGGCTTCGCTCTTGGGGATCACTGCGTTGTCATCCCCGATCCCGCCGCCCATCGTTAAGGCGCCCCAAGAGGACTGGCGCCCGGTAACGCTTCCCACAAATTTTGCAGCGTCGACGCCACCGCGCTGATAAAAACTGCCGGCAACGCTGGTGGCCCAATGTGGCGTCCATTGCGATGCGAGGCTTGTCCATTCGTCATGATTCGCACTGGAAAAATTGAAAAGGTCGTTGTCCTGGCCGAACCGCAGTTCATGTTTCGGCTCCGGGAGGACGGAGGTCAGGCCGGCGCGCGCTTCCTGGCTGGTGGGGTCCAGATTGAGCGCATTCTGAAATTCCAGACGCGCTTGGTTTCGCTCTCCCGCCGCCCGCAACGCACGGGCGCGGGCAGAACGCAGGTCGGACCGTGCGGGATCGAGTTTTACAGCAGTGTCGAGCGCGCGCAGGGCTTCCGTTGTTCTTCCCTCCCGCAAGTACACATTTGCAAGGCCCAGCCAGTTGTCCGGGTCATTCCGAGAGGCGTTCAGGATTTCCAGATACTCCTTCTCCGCTTCGGGAAGACGTCCCGACCAAGTGAGAACGCGCGCGCGCCAGGCCCGCACATCCATGTCATCTGGGGCGCGGGAAACCTCCTGGTCCACAACGCGCAAGGCTGAAGCCCAATCTTTTGCTTCGGAGCACTGCCGAACTTGCGCTCGCCAGTCGGGGGTTTGGGACTGCCCCCAGAGGGAGGAAACCCCTAACAGCGACCCCAGGAGCAAGCCGTGAACCAGCATCTTGCGAGAAGAGCGCGGCTCACGGATTGAGGAGGAGTCAAGATCGGTCATTTGGTCCCGGAACATTCGCTGATGAGTTATCTTGCACGGGGAGCGCCATTGACGCTGCCAAGTAAAACTGATGTGTTAATGTAAGTGGCGTATAATGTGTATCTTCAATGCCAGTAACTTGGATAGTAACAAGCTCCGTCAGTGCCAGTCCCGCACAAGAAATAGAATTGTCTCAATCTGATACGAGGCGCGACAGATTGCGACAAGCCGGTCATACTCCCGGCCAAGATATGGAGCAGGTTGTTTAACGCAATCATCGTCCAAATCCCCGCGTGAATCTGAAAGCCCAATTTCAGAAACGTGAATCGTTTGGGACTTTCATCGGGAATCGAGAAAAACTCCTACTAGGCGCCCTATTTGACGAGCGGGATTTGGGTGCCGAAGGCGGAATTGCGCACCTGAATTTGCAGTGGTTTGCAGGAGGAACCCTCCACCAGAGCGAGCGCGACAACGAGGGGTCGTATTCCCGCGATCGCAGACACCGAGCCGCGCGGTTCCGATAACGCTTCTTCCTCCCGAGAGAAAAGAACGAAAGTTGGAATTACTTCGCCGGATGGCTCCGTGTATGATGCGGACCCAGCCGGTCGGAAAGAAATGTTCAGAAGAGGAGAACCCGCCATGATGATTGGGGATCGTCTGCGAGCCCTTCGGGAGGCCAAGAGGTTGTCACAAGGTGACATCGAGAATCTCTCAGGACTCCAGCGTTGCTACGCATCTCGAGTGCAAAACGGACACACGGTCCCAGCCATCGATACGCTGGAGAAGTGGGCACGCGCTCTGAAGATTCCCATGTATCAACTATTTTATGAAGGCGAAGCGCCGCCGAAAATACCTGACGAAATCCGGCGCCTTGGAATGTCGTCGAGGCGGGGACCGCGCGGGCAGGCTCATCGTTATCTCTCCCAGATGCAGGGATGCCTTGCAAAACTCGATCGTAGCGACCGGGATTTGATACTTCAGCTAACAAAGACAATTCTTACGACCCGGAGGAAGGGAGGAGCCTAAGCGAAATCGTCCGGATACGCCAAGCGTGATTTGTATGAGTTGGTAACCGATCGACAGCTGGACGAGCGCAAGAACGGGAAATCCATGAACATGCGCAGTTCTGCTATGCTTCCCTGCGGTCCAACGCTTCTCTCACCTTGTGGGCCAGCTGGCCGGCGTCGAATGGTTTTTGCAGGATCGATGTTTTCTTTATGTTGCGCAGACACCGAATATCGGACTCCGTGTCATAGCCGGTAATGAAAATGAAGGCGAGATGTGGATTGATGGCGGATATCCTGACTGCGGCTTCGGGGCCATTGAGGACAGGCATGATGATGTCGAGCAATACCAAGTCGACCGGCGGCTTGGCCTGGAGGAAGAGCTCGACGGCTTCCGATCCATTGCGCGCCACGAAAACTGTGTAGCCCAGGTTCTCGAGAATGAGACGTGTTGTCTCCCGGACGTCGCGGTCATCCTCGGCGATTAGGATTGTCTCTGTGCCTATTTGTAGCTGCACCTTGGGGGGTTGGAGCGGAGGCGACCCTGCGGCTTCGGCGACTGGCAAGTAAACTCGGAAAGTGGCCCCATTACCCTTGAATGAATCCACCTCGATGAAACCATTGTGTTGCTTGACGATTCCATAGACAGTCGCAAGGCCTAACCCGTATCCGTTACTCTCCTCCTTGCTCGGAAAGAATGGTTCAAAGATTTGATCGAGAGCGTCTGGATCGATTCCGACTCCTGTGTCATACACACTCAGTTGGACATAGCGACCTGGACGGGCATTTTCATCAATAGGCTGCTGCTCCTTGCCGATGAGGATGTTTTCTGTCGTTATGGTCAGTTGTCCTCCCTTGGGCATGGCGTCTCGCGCATTGAGACAAAGATTCATGATTACCTGCTCGATCCTGGCAGAATCTGCCCAAATCGCGAATAAGTCATCCGCGAGATTCAGCTCGAGTGTATGGATTCCGCCAAGGGCGCTTTTCAAGAGGGAAGCTTCCTCTCGTATCAACTCGTTCAGATTTGTTTCACGAGGCTGAAGAAGCTGCTGTTGCGCGAAGGCGAGCAATCGACGAGTGACCGCCGCTGCACGCTCTGCTTGCCGCCGGATTTTCAGGAAGCGATCCTGCAACACACCATCCGGCGGTGCTTCACTGCATCCGATTTCCGCCCAGCCCATGATCGCGGCGACGACATTATTGAAATCATGAGCGGCGCCACTTGCCAGCCGACCGATAGCCTCAAATCGTCGAAGTTGGTGAACCTGGTGTTCTAGGCGCTGCCGATGATTTCGCTCTTTAGCTCCGCGTAATTCCCGTCGCACAGTGAGGACTAACCTGTTCAAATTGTCTTTCATCAGATAATCTTGCGCACCCAAGCTGAGCGCGTCCGCCGCGGACTCATCTCCGAAAGTTCCGGACACAAAAATGAATGGGGTTTCTAACCCAAGCTGTCTGATCAATCGGAGCGCGTCGGTACCCAGGAAATAGGGCAGGGAGTAATCGGAAATTATGAGGTCCCACGGTTTCTCAAGCACTTGCCTCAGAAGGTCGCGAGAATCCACTCGTTCCGAGTCGACCGCATAGTCCGCCTGTCGTAAGAGGCGCAACTGCAGTTCGGCATCGTCGGCAGAGTCTTCGATGAACAAGACTCGAAGCGGGGTTCCCAAGAGAACTCTCCTTAACGGGAGAATGGGTCGGTCGTAGGCGGCAGGTACGTACCCGGCGGCCGGATTGCCTCACTCAATTGACCAAATTCGACAGGTTTATGCACAAAGGTGTTTACGTTTCGCATGGATACGCCGAGAGATTTTCTTGGGAAGTCGCATGGAACGGGTGACGTACGCTGCGCATCGGAGCGGGCGACTACCGAGAATTCGTCCAACCGCATGCGCTTTCTCCTCTAAGCTCTTACCCAATTGCAGGCGGACCGATTCACGCTGCAATCTTATCTTCATAAGTATCAAGCTAATTAGTATATAGAGCCCGTCGGAGCGGGCGTTGCTTCGTGTGCGAAGCAGTCAGGCCCAACCTGATGAGTAGGGCTTCGCTTTCCCTAACCTGAGTCCGCAGTTTGGGTACCATTTCCAACCCATTTTCACGATGAGGAGGATACAAATGTATTCAAAAAGGGAAGTCTGTTTCACAATTACTCTGGTTCTAGGCGTTTGTTCCAGTTTCAATCCCAGACAAGACACGATCCGTTCGAGTTCCCACGGCCCATGTCTTACCTTAGTTGACGGCGTGCATCCACCGCCACCGACAAAGCCACCCCTGAAGTTCGGAAGTACAGTAGAGCTTCAGGCAGACGGCGTACATCCACCGCCGCCGACAAAGCCACCCCTGAAGTTCGGAAGTACAGTAGAGCTTCAGGCAGACGGCGTACATCCACCGCCGCCGACAAAGCCACCCCTGAAGTTCGGAAGCACAGTAGAGCTTCGGGCAGACGGAGTGCATCCACCGCCACCGACAAAGCCACCCCTGAAGTTCGGAAGTACAGTAGAGCTTCAGGCAGACGGCGTACATCCACCACCACCACCGACATTGCCCCCGTCGAAGTCCGGAAGCAGAGAATCGATTCAAACGGCTGGCGCAGAGCCGTTGCTACCTCCTTGGCTTTCTGGTCCCAGATCGGCGAGCTAGTCCTAGGAGGAGGGGAAGACAATGGGAGTCTTCCCCTTTTTCCGTGCTAGTATACTCAGGGTTTCCCCGAACATATGACCTCGTACGCGCTGAGTTTCTGGCTTGCGGGAGTCGCGCTGGAAGGCACTATTTTGGTACGCGCGTTGGTCGTCGGATGGTATAAAAAGTGCCCGTTCTTCTTTGGCTATCTGGCCTGTGTGTTTGTCCAGGACGTGTTTTTCCTGTCGGTTTATAGCTTCAAATTCAAGTACTACAAGCCGATCTATTGGTACGCAGAATTTTTCAGTTTGCTGATGGGTTGTGGTGTCACTTGGGAGATTTTTCGCTTGATACTCGGACGCTATCCCGGCGCAGGCCGGATGGCCCGCAACGTGCTCGCTATAGTATTACTCACGGTTTTAACCAAAGGTCTAGTTGGCGCCTGGAATGGCGACATTCCTTGGACAGTGACCATGGTTGAGCTTGAACGTAATCTTCGTGCGATACAAGCGCTGTCACTCATTGTGCTGGCCCTGCTCATTGCTTATTACCGAGTTCCCCTAGGTCGCTATGCAAAAGGTATATATGCTGGCTATGGAATTTTTATCGCGACAATGGTGATGACTCTAACTCTGCGCGCTTCGATTGGTCAGGCGTTTCAGGCCGCGTGGGTTTTCGTGCAACCGCACTGCTATGCCGCGTCCCTGGGCATATGGTGTGTCGCTCTCTGGAGCGACGAGCAATCTCCGGTGGAGCAATCGCAATCAAAGATCGAGGAAGACTACCAGTCACTTGCGCTTCTAACCAGAAGAAGCCTGGTTCAGGCACGCGAGTTCTTGGACAGAGCCATACGACCATGACCGGAGCGCTTACTCTGCTTGCGATCGGTTTCTTGCTAATTGCGTCGTTGGTCTATCTATTGCGCCGCCGCGGATTGGAGGAAGAGGATGTTCCATGGCTTCGTGATGAAGACTCAGGCATTCCGTCGGCGCACTCTGAGGACCACCGCAAGGGGCAGCTGGATCGAATCTTCGGCTGTGAGGATTGGGATTTCATCCGGAAAAGCACATCAAGCCGGGTTCAGCAATTGTTCCTCAAGGAGCGGAAGGGGATTGCGCTATCCTGGCTCTCTCGACTACGAAGGGAAGCGAGAACTGGCATGCGTCTTCATGTGGCTCGCGTGAGAGCATCGGAGGAACTCGATCCACTCGCGGAGCTCAGGCTGGCGATCGATTACTATGCATTCCAGGCAAAGTGTGGGCTCATTGCTGCGATTCTGTTGCTGGGTGGTCCGATGGCGCTGCGAAACATGGTCGGGCAGGCCGAAAGTCTTTCCAATAATCTTAGAGGAATGCTCGAAGCCGCGTTGAAGCCCGACGCTTTCTCGCAGAGGACAAGAGTCCGCTGATCCCCGAATGAACGGCAAGCCGATGGAGCGAAGACCAAACCAGCTCACTTCCATGGCAGTCGAGGACGGCCTCCGCGATCTGCGGAACCGGACTCTAGCGAAGCTCGACGGAGACTTTGCCAGGTTGGTTTACCTCGCTTCGACGCGTGACTATAATACGGGCCGCTACGCTCACGATGGGCTAAGCTTCCGTTTTACGGAGTCGGTGGCAGAGCGGGTTTTGGCAGAAGCCCATCGCGAAGTGTTTGCAAGTCTGGCGCTCAGTCCCCTGAAAATCTTGGTAACCCAGCTCGAACAATACATTCGTTCCGGGTGCGCCCGCCCGGATGAGCTGCTGGCATCATGGCGCGAACTGGAGCCTTTTCGAATTCTGGCTCCGGAGCACGACGATCCAATAACCGTTAAACTCTTTGCTTCAAACATCAGGGTCGCTTTGGCAATTGTGAAGGAATCTTGGAGAGCGAATCAGCTGCTATAGGATCCACAATGCGCATGGCCACAGCGGTGACCTGGCCGATAATCTCGGCTTCGTGGGCGGAAAAAGTACGGTGGGGACGTGAAGAAAGAGGGTGGGGGATCAACAGAAGCTCGTCTCCTCTCCGCTCGCACCAGCAGCACGCATATCCCGAGCGAAGCTCAACGAAGTAAATGGGCCGGTCGAATTCAGTCCGCCACTGGCTTGCGCGAATATCCCGCAGATGATCGTCGATGAACACAAAACTTCCCGGTCGCAACAGCGGGTACATTGTGGAATCCTGTAGCCCGATAAAGCCATATTGACCATGCCGAATGTCCAACTGTTGGAGCAAGGCGATCGGCACCTCCCCCCAGACCTGTACCATTCGCGACACTAAGTTTGTCTCCTCGACCCGGAAGCCGGGGTCGAAGCGGACTGGGAAAGTAGCGGTTTTGGTCGCGTCGATTTCTTCCAGATTGACTAGGTGTGTGCGGGAGGGGGCGGTCTCGATCTGGTATTTCTGCAGCAATCCGAGGTCGATACCGAACATGGGGAGCAGATCGGAAAGCCTTACGCGATAAACAGCGCTCAAACTGAACAATTTATGAATGCTCGGAACGGCATTTGAATTCTCGAGTCTGGTAAGCCAATTATTTGAAACAAAAAATTCGGGGTTTGATTGTGCGTTCGCGATCCGTTGGCTTTCCTCTTCCACCTCGCGCACGGTTATTCCGAGGCGTGCTCGGAGGTCCTTGAGGGTTTTACCAGAATTCATGGATCTAATAATTCGAATAGTAATCCCTGCAAGTCTAGCAGAATTTGAAAAAATCCGGTCATGCCGGAATAGCGGAGGATCCGGGCTTACAAGATTCCCTTTTTGCTTCCCGTACGAAGCATCTTTCAATTATTCCCTAAAGGCATCGCTGCTGCTGACACAATCTTTGATCGACGCCCTTGATCTGCCCATTCAGTCGTTGGAGAGAAACTCGAGAGTTCCCCCGAATGCACTGTGGGGCAGCCTAACTTTTGATTGAGCGAAGCCTAAGAGATAAGAGTCAGGAGGGAATCGGCAAATGAACATGCGAAAAGGGGAGAAGTGGGTTTGTTCGAATCCCACATGCCGATGCGAATTCATCGTCACCATTGCTAGCGCGCCTGAAGACGGCGTGAACCCAAGGTGCTGTTGCGGCTCCAAGATGAAAAAAGTGTACGCCGCTCCGGCATTCTGGACCAGACAGAATCCCGGGAATTTGGAGTCCGTGGACAAAAAGGCTCTATCGACGGTGCGCTAATGGTGTCCAAGCGGGTGGCCCATATTCACAGCTTCCGTGGTTTTCGGAGTGAACGTCGTATGGCAGCCTATTTCATAAAATTCATGATTGTTTCTACGTTGATTCTGATTGGGTTGGGAGGATTCTTGCTTTATGACGCGGTATCGCAGCCTACCAATTCCGCGGTTTTGGAAGTCATTGGCGGTGCGGTGCTCGTGGCACTCGGATTGACAATATTGTACCCCCAGGGGCAGATGGCTATCCGGTGGCTCAGGGAAGTCCGAACCCACTCCAGCAGGATCTTATAAGGCGATTGCCAAAAAGACGGCACGAGAGAGGTCAATGCGTCAGGCCGCCGGGGCGGAGGTCTGCTTTTCGGCACTTCTTGCGCGCTACAGGCGGGGAATTGGTTATTCGGCAATGCAGTCAAAGAATGCACTTTACGGTCTGGAGGTGCTTCGCATATGAAGCACTCCTAGCTTCACCTCTCTCAATAGTTCAATGTTTGTTGGTTGTTCTGCCAGCAGGAATGGGGCTCTCCGCTTGGTTTTGACTCCCAGGGAATGCCCATGACTGTACCCTCAGGGATTGAGACTTCCATGGGTTTGGTACTAATCGTTGATGATGAACCGTCGATGCGGAAGCTTTTGGCAGCGATGCTTGCAGATTCGGGCGTGGCTTCTGGCACGGCTGCCAGTGGCGAGGAAGCCCTAAGGGTATTGGAACAAGAGGAGGTCACTGCCATTCTGGCGGACCTGCATATGCCTCGCCTCTCGGGGATGCAACTTTTGATGGAAGTTCGGCCCCGGTACCCGGATTTGGCCTTCATAGTTGTGACTGGAGAGGACGATGTAAGAGTGGGTATCGAAGCGATGAGAAATGGGGCGGACGACTATCTCGTCAAGCCCTTACAACCGGAAGTAGTTTTGGCGAGTCTGCACCGCTCCCTGGAAAAGAAGCTTTTGCAGAAGCAACTCGAGAAGTACAAGCGGCAACTTGAGGAGATGGTCGAAGAAAGAACCAAACAGCTTCAGTCAGCACTCCAACAATTGGAAGGGAGCTATGGAGAAACTCTTCATGCCCTTGGTGCCGCGATCGACCTTCGCGATGGTCCAACAGCTGGACATTCCCGGCGCGTGTCTCTGTACTCACTCAAAATTGCCGCAGCATTGGGCCTTTGCAAGCAAGAACTCAGGACGCTTTCGATGGGCGCATCGCTTCATGATATTGGAAAATTGGCGATACCCGATTCCATCCTTCTGAAACCGGGAGTGCTATCTGAAGAAGAGTGGCGCATCATGCGCAGTCACGTTCGAATCGGATACGACCTCATCAAACAGATCCCTTTTCTCGCCGAGGCCGCCGAGATTGTTTTGGGGCACCATGAACGATACGACGGTACCGGATATCCGCGTGGCCTGAGGGGTAGGGAAGCCCCGTTGGGCGCAAGGATATTTGCTGTTGCGGATACAGTGGATGCCATGACCTCCGATCGCCCGTATCGATGTGCACTTTCTTTCAATGAGGCGCATGAGGAAATTCGACGCGGCTCGGGGATTCGATATGATCCCCAGGTGTCTGACAGTTTTCTCCAGATTCCCCTGGATGTCTGGGAAACAATTCGGATTGAAGCTGCCAAGCGTTAAATCGACTTTCTCCAATGGAGGATCCGATATTTACTCAAAAGTGAAACCCTCAATCGATTTCGAGTCGCGGGAATGTTGCCTATGTTTAGATGAAAAGGGGCAGCCGAAGAGTTAGATGGCTTCAACTTCAAACAGCGCGGAGCGATGGGTAGACCATGTTAGCGACCGCACCACTGCGGTCCACAATGACCATTTAATCTCACGTCATTTGCTCTTTGGTTTGTCGGTCATCCTATTTTATCTACTCCTCAACCAACCCTGGGTCATTTTGGTTTCTCCCAGCCTAGGGTTTTCGGCCTGGTACCCCGCGGCAGGATTGATCTTTGCGGTCATGCTGTGCATTGGTCCGCGCTACTTCCCTCTATTGGTCTTGGCTGACGTACTCGCGGGACTCGTGATCTACCACCAACCGTTGTTCTCGTGGGGTACGACAGTCGCGCCCGTCATCGGCGCGGGCTCGTATGCAGTTGCGGCGTATCTGCTTCGTGGCCCGTTGAGGATCGATCCGGCGTTGCGACATCGGCGTGACGTTGTGCGATACATAATGCTAACAACGGTTGCGGCTCTGCCGGCGACACTTGCGGGAGTAGTGTCTCTGGTGAACGACCACACGATTGTGTGGAGCCAGTTTTGGAACTCGGCGTTGCAATGGTACATCGGTGACGCAATTGGTCTAATCGGGTTTGGGCCATTCCTCCTTGTCCATGTGTTTCCACGGGTAGTGCGGGAGCTGTCGACTTTTCGGCGGGAGGCGATACGACGCGACGACAGTCGGGCGACGAGGGTGCGGAGGAATCATTCTGGAGTGATTCTGGAGGCTGTTGGACAGGTCAGCTCTATTCTCGTGGTTTTGTGGGTCATGTTCGGCCGTACGTTCGGACCCAAGGAATTCTATTACTTGGCATTCGTGCCCATCATCTGGATCGCGATGCGGCAAGGTATACGGCGAGTGGTCACGGCGCTCGTGATTTTCAACTTTGGAATCGTGCTGGCGCTGCGTGTCTTTCCTTTGCCCCCCGATTTTCAGCTGAAGGTTGGCGTGCTCATGCTGGCGGTGTCGGGGACGGCACTGGTCGTCGGGACGGAGGTAACGGAGAGACACCGGACGGCCCGCCAATTGAGAGACCGAACTGGCTTCCTAAACTCACTGATTGAGCACAATCCACTGGCGATTGCCATACAGGACGGCGAGGGGTGCGTGCGCTTCTGCAACGACGCATTCGCAAATCTCTTCCTGTACTCCCACGAAGAGGTCGTCGGGAATCGGCTTGACCGGCTAATTGGTCCTTCCGGGAGCGTGGCGGAGGATTCTGGGTCATCAGCCGCGTCAAGACCGGGAGAATCTGTACACAAGGCAGTCCGCAGAGTTCGCAAGGATGGAAAGGTCCTCGATGTGGAACTGCATGAAGTCGTAATCAATTTGGAAAGCCGGCAGTCAGGTGAGTATGCGATCTTCCGTGATATCTCGGAGGAGGTCAAATCGGCGGTAGAAGCTGAGGAACACGCAAAGTCGTTGAACAACCTGGTGACGGAGCTGCAGCTGAGAAGCATGCAAATGTCTTTGCTTAACGACATGGGAGGCTTGCTGCAGTGTTGCGGAAACATGGATGAAGCGTTTGCGGTTGTAGCCCAATCCGCAAGAAAGCTCTTCTCGGCATCGACGGGAGGGACCGTGTTCGTCTTCGGACCGTCCAGGGAAGCGCTCGAGGCGACAGCGACGTGGGGAGAGGGCTTTGCGTCCGAGTCAGTCATTGCTCCGTCCGACTGTTGGGCGTTGCGACGGGGACAACCGTACTGGAGTGAACAACCGGGAGACGGATTGATCTGCCCGCATCTGAAAAATCCTGTTGCGGCCAGTTATCTGTGCGTCCCTATGGCGGCTCAAGGGGAGACACTGGGGATTTTGCACGTGCAGTACAATCGTAGCCAAAGCGCAAAGGGAACGGAGGCCTTTGAGTCCTTGCAGCAATCCCAACAGCGGCTCGCCATTGCCGTAGCCGGACAGGTGGGGCTGTCCTTGGCTAGCTTGCGGCTCCGTGAATCACTCCGGGAGCAGTCGATTCGCGATCCTCTTACGGGACTATTCAACCGCCGGTTTATGCAGGAATCACTGGACCGGGAATTGCTGCGCGCGAGACGGAAAGGGTGCCCGCTCGCCGTTGTCCTGTTGGATATCGATCACTTCAAGCGTTTCAATGACACCTTCGGCCATGACGCCGGCGACGCGGTCCTCTGCCTAATGGCAGAGACGCTGCGCCAACACTACCGAAGTGAAGATGTGATCTGCCGCTATGGCGGAGAGGAATTTGCGATCGTTCTTCCGGAAGCAAACGCAGAAGATGCCGTCAGGCGATCGGAGGGTTTGCGGGAGGCGGCCAGAACACTGAAAGCCCGGCACCTTGGAAATATCCTCGATACGATTACCGTCTCGATCGGGATTGCAGCTTACCCGGAACACGCCTCTGGTGGCGAGGATTTGCTGCGGGTGGCGGATGCTAGTCTCTATCGATCGAAGGCCATGGGACGAGACCGCATAACCGTAGCAGAGAACTCCAAGGGGTAACATTCAACCCTTTCTCTCGATTCGCGCTCTGATTACATTTCACTTCCGTTCCGGCGCGGGTTGCCTTGGCAAGCGCGAGCGGCATCGAGTATTTCGACTGTTCAGACTCACACGGGATTCATCACCCATTCGCGAGTGCTTTCCAGAAATTGAAACGCATACCGCTGCCACGGCGTGTGAGGAGATTCCCTGCGCACAACGCTCGCGCGCCCCACAAAAGTGTCAATTCCAGTCCCAAGATGAATGCCAACAACGGCGCCAATTGGAAGCATCAACGGGCAGGTGCAAAGGAACCCGCCCGCGCTCACATTCTCAGTAATTGTCATTTCTTCGATTGCCGCTCTTCCTAAGTCACCCCCCTTGAGAGTGACGATAACTCGGAGGGACACGCGGACATGAGCGCGACGCTCCGGGCGTTCCTGCTGTAATTCGATGGCCAGCAGTGACCTGAGCAGATCAAAGTCCACAGGTTTTTCAATGAACTCCTTGGCTCCCAGATTCAGGCAGTGGGTTTTGTATCGTTCTGCCGACTCGCCTGTAACCACAAAGAGGGGAGTGCGCGAGGTGTAACTCAAAGTATGGAGGCACTGACAGAGCTCAAAGCCGGAGTATCTGGGCATCATGAGATCCAAAAGAATTGCCGCGGGTTTGTGTTTTATTGCCAACGCCAGCACCTGTTCGGGGTCATCGGCCGAGATCACATTGTAACCGTCCGATAAATTGAGGCTAAGCAATCGGAGCATGGATGGATCATCATCGACAATCAAGAGTGTGTGCATGAAGCGTAGCTCCTAACTAGGGCTTGTTGGCCCAGGCCTCAGTCGTCGCGGCGAAAGGGAAACGCAGATTCGAAACCCGTGCAAGTTGATCGCCGTGTAGAGCGGCGAGTCGAGACGTCTTCCTTCAACCGAGAGAGTCCGATGGCGCTGAGCTACGCTGAACAGCGCGGGAGAACGATTCGGACTTCCCTTCAGAGTTATAATTCCCATCTGCATAAAAACTTGATTCCTGGAGACAAGCATTTCTGGTAGTTCGGGTGTCGCATACCGTTGTCTGGTTCAAGGCCGCAGAGCTTCGAGTGGACACGTACACAGCTGATAGGTACGCGGTGAACCTGGTCGAGCCCGCGTGCCTCTTACGGGCGCGTGGCACTTCCTGCGCCACCATAAGTCACCGCGCAATGCCACAAGCGACGTCATTATACGCATATTTCCGAAGCGCGGGCGTTCGAAGCATCACCCGGATGTAAAGAGCGGGAAGATCGACTTGATTCTGCTTCGCATTGGAAGCAAATGGCCCGTCGGGGCGTACTGGACCGAGTCTTCTGCGAGACTGCCTACCGTGCCGCAAACTCTTAACGGTGGTACGCATTGTCATCCCTTGTTCAGGAACCTTCTGAACAAGGGGCAGGCGCTGCTTGGAATAGCGTTTCCCATTCCGGGATTGCTCCAGCTGGCAGTAAAGAGTAAGCGAAGGATGTCCTGGAGCGTAGAGCCGCAGGCCGTGCAAAACTCGCAAGATCCCATAAGTCAGATTGCCGGTGCAAGCGTTGGGCATCCTTCCCCTGAGTCCAGGGCTCTGACGCCGTACGATTTCCGTTTTTCAGGGAATCCTTCGGATCGAGCGGAGCGTGAATCTACTCTTGAACACGCCAGATCCAACCGGAGAACACATGAAAGAGATTCGGATTCTTATTGCGGATGAGAGCGAGTTCGTCCGACGCCGCGTTCGATCCATCCTTGGTGACCAACAGAGCTGGAGAATCGTGGGTGAAGCGGTCGCAGAAGCCGATCTTCTGGCGAAGGCAAACGAAGAAACGCCTGACGTTGTAATCATGGACACCGCCACGCCGGTCCTCGGAGGCTTAGATGCCGCGAAGAAGATCCTGGAGATCCGGCCGGACGTGAAGATAATTGTTTTGAGTATTGAGGATGATGGTGCTTTAGTTTGGTGTGTGCTCCGCGCTGGCGGACGCGGCTATATTCTGCAGCCGGAATTTTCACGGAATCTCGAAGCCACCGTCCGCTCAGCCTGTTCGGGCCAGCTCGTCTAGCATGCTCGCGTGTCAAAAATTGGAATGGGAACATCTTTGAAGCGCGTCGCACAAAGAAATATCCTGCCCGCCGCTTGTTCCTACCTGACAATGCCGGACCCGGAGTTCACTGGTCTTCTCGCGTTGGGCAAGGCACTCAACCGGGTCGCAGCGGCACTCAGCATCAAGCTACGAACTGTACGAACACATCGTGTGAATATCCTGCGGAAACCGAATCCCCACGGATTGGCGGAATCCATCGAGTGCATATTCTCTCTTCAGATCGTCTATGTCCATTCGATCCCCATTCTTCAGATGGCCTGCAGTGAGCCTCCTTGGCGATTTGATTTCGATGAGGATTTGGCAAAGGCAAAGGGCAAATCCAACGGATGAGGTGATAAATCCCAACCAACACGAGTTCGTGAGGAACACTACCATGGGAGCATCATGAAACTGGAAAATCCCGTCGATTTTGCAGGGGCGATAGAAGGAAACCAGGATGAGCTCGGACGGCGCCTTCGCCGAGTCGAGCGTCAAGAGTGGATCCTCTGGGGCACGGCAGTAACGATTACCCTTCTCTTGACGGCTGGGATTGTGTCCTTCCTATTGCCCTTGTTACGGACGACGGAAACGGGAGATGCGTTTTTCAATTTGCAGACGGAATTGATAGGACTCCTAGCGATCGTTTTGCTCTTTGATTTATATACCATTTATCAGCAATTGCAGATCCACCGCATCCGGCGCCAACTTTCGGAAAGCCAGCAAGTGTTTCGTCTCATAAGCGAAAACGCCGCCGACATGATCGCCGTAGTGGATGTCGAGGGTCGGCGCATCTACAACAGCCAATCGTATGAGAGAGTTTTGGGGTATTCCCCCGAGGACCTGCAGAGGTCGTCTGCTTTCGAGCAGATCCATCCAGAAGACCGTGAGCGGGTGAGGGAGGCTTCCCTTGAAGCGCGGCGGACGGGAATTGGAAAGACTCTCGAGTACAGAATGCGCCACAAGAACGGCTCCTGGAGAGTGCTCGAATCCACTGCAAGAGTTATCCCGTCAGCGAGTGGTGCGCCCGAAAAAATGGTCATTGTAAATCGCGACATTTCGGAAAGGAAAAGAGCCGAGGAGGCGCTGCGCGTATCGGAAGCCAGTTTTCGTTCCGTGGTCGAAGATGCTCCTTACGGTATCTATCAGGCCGATGATGAGGGACGCTTTTTACGAGTCAATCCTGCCCTTCAACGCATGCTCGGTTACTCCACCACCGATGAATTGCAGAATGTCAACCTGGAGAGGGAGATTTTCAGACGGCTTGAGGATTTTCGAGGAATGCGAGAGACGTTGCATTCCCAGGACGAATTCAAGGAATTAGAGATTGAATGGAGGAAAAAGGACGGCTCACCGATCACTGTGCGATGCAGTGGCCGACGGGTGAAGGAAGAGAATGGAGGATCGGCATTTCACGAAGTGTTTGCGGAAGACGTGACTGACAAACGTGTTCTCGAGGCCCAGCTGCGGATGGCGGGGAAAATGGAAGCGATTGGACGACTATCAGGAGGAATCGCGCATGACTTCAACAATCTTTTGGGGGTAATGATCGGCTATAGCCAACTGTTGAAACGCAAAATGCCATCCGAGCCAAACCTCTTGGAATATGCCGAAGAGATCGAGAAGGCCGGCCAGCGGGCGGCGTCCCTGACAAGACAATTATTGGCGTTTAGCCGCCAGCAAATACTGACTCCGACGGTCTTGGACCTGAATACATTGGTCGCTGACATGGAGAAGATGCTGCCGCGGTTGATAGGTGAGGATATTACCGTCCGAATTGAACTTGCCGACGGGCTGGGGACTGTCCGCGCAGACCGGGGACAAGTCGAACAGGTGATTATGAACCTGGCGGTCAACGCTCGTGATGCCATGCCGGCTGGCGGGACTCTCCTTATTCAAACCGCAAATCGTGACTTGGACGAGCTGTATGCGCGCGATCACCCTGGGGCAAGGACTGGACGCTGCATCATGCTCTCCGTGCGTGACTCCGGTGTTGGCATGGATCGAGAAACGATCACCCATATCTTCGAGCCGTTCTTTACGACAAAAGAACTGGGGAAGGGCACAGGTTTAGGGCTTGCAACCGTCTATGGAATCGTAAAGCAGAGCGGCGGCTACATCGGCGTGGACAGCAGCCTGGGCCAGGGAGCCTGCTTTCAAGTGTTCCTGCCTCGCGTGGACGAACCCGTAACGCAAGCTCCGGAGACCTCTACCTCTGCGCCAGACGCCAAGAGTTCAGAAACGATTCTCCTGGCGGAGGACTCAGACCCCTTGAGAAAGCTCGCACAGTCGCTGCTCGAGGGCCATGGGTTTGAGGTATTGACTGCGCAAAATGGAGAAGAGGCGCTCGGCCTAGCAAGACAGCACATCGGACGTATCCACTTGCTGCTTACGGACGTGGTCATGCCAGGCATTAACGGGAGAGTGCTTGCCGAAAGGTTGCTCGTGACGCGGCCAGGCACGAAAATCCTGTACATGTCGGGGTATACGGATTCTTTTATTGCGGGCCACGGGGTCCTCGACCAAAGCACGAACCTTCTATACAAACCGTTTACGGAAGAAAAATTAATCGAAAGAGTTAGAAGCGTCCTGGACGCAGGAGTGGATCGGGTTTCGACGGAGCACAATTCATGGCAAAGGTAGCGGAAAGGTAAAAATGGGCAGGCTTTTAATTGTCGACGATGATGAAGCATTGCGGCGCCTGGTGCGGCTTAGTCTCGGAGATTCCCACGAGATCGTGGACACAGGCGATCCGGGAGAGGGGTTGGCCCTTGCTCTCGAACACAAGCCAGACGCCATACTTCTAGACCTCAGAATGCCCAGATATTCCGGCTTCGAGTTGTGCCAAACATTTACTTCGCTGAGTTCCACGCAGTTGATTCCCGTAATTATCATAAGCGGCGAAGCCGGGGCGAAGACCAAGGAGTTTTGCAAGGATCTGGGCGCTGTGGCCTACTTCGAGAAGCCCGTAGATTTTGATGCGCTTAATGAATTTATTGCGACGACACTAAGGAATCGGAGGGTGGAGCGCCGCAGTGAGGTGAGGGTCCGCTTGCGAGTTCCTTTGAAGCTCCAGGGGAAAGATTCCCGGGGAGAGTCGATCGAGCTTATAACGGCTACGGAAAACGTCAGCAGGAATGCCTTCTTATGTGCATGCAATTTCGTTCTGGAAGTCGGATCGACATTCAGAGTGTCGATGGCCAGTTCGAATGTGGAGGTGGCTGGTGACGCGAGCGTGGCGCGCGCCGAGTGGACCGAGACGCAGTATCCCCGGTACGCTTTCCGTTTTCTCAAAAAAACGGGAGTATGGGTGTTGGAGTGATTTGCCCCACGACCGCACCCAGTGTCACCAGTGAATCTGCGCTGTCCGGATTGCCATTGCCTTTGAACGGCTTCAACCAAGAGCCCGGAGAACATTCCGGCAACTGTCTATCCCGGCCCGCGCTTATTCGCTTTAACTTCTCTGCAAGCTGTACCTACAATTGACGTATAATTCCTGCCACTATGGCCAAGCATTTATTCTTGGCCGTCACCTGCCGTACTCCCGACTGTACAACAGGATGCTTGGTCAAGTACGTGGGCCTTTATTCGGGCGAGTCCAAGTTTCAGCATCTGGCACCCGAATGGTTCGAGTCTTGTTGTAGCGAGTGCCTGCAAACTCATCGGTACATGCGTGAGGAGATATATCCCGTGCTATTGAATGAGGCACCCTCAGTTGGATTCGAAAGTGCGTTCTGAAGGTGGCCGCATACCCAGGATGTGACCTAAAAACGCCCCAGAGTGCTGACTCGAAACCTCTTGGAGAAGTTCGGACGGTCAAATGATGTTCACCCTGGCCGACTAGATGGATCAATGTGAGCCCCGACCAATCGAATACCTTTCCGGTAACTGGGAATGGCGTGCAGAAATGTGATTGGACGGGGCGGGAGTCGCAAATCAATGAATCGACCCCAGGCTGACGAACCGCTCCATATTGATGAAGAAAAGCCTCGCGGTACCTCAGGATTCGCTGGTATTGCAGCTCAATGAAGCGAGGCTTGCTCTTACTACCATGCCCAGCCAAATAAATTGCGGTCCTGGCTTCCGTCATATTCCGACCCTTTGATCCTTATTTCGCAGAACCCACCTAGCTTGGGACATTGTGATATCCATTTCCAAAAGTCCAGTCATAGCTGGGAACGTAGGTCTTGGTAAAGCTCCCAGTCAGCCCCATCGTGTTCGTAGTAGATGAGCATCTTTCCGTCGTCACTGATAACGGAGCACTTCAAACAAGCTTAGCTGAAGATCAACGGACAAAGCTCCCCAAGCCTCGGACGTAACTTTGACTGTTCACCAACTGTGCAAGAATCCAACGTTTTCATTCCGTATGGGTTAGCTTTTGAGCGAAAGCAGGTTCCCCGATTTGTTGGAAACGTTAGTAGTTAAAGTTTGCTGTGGAATGCTTGGAGACGAGTCCGGTCCTTTGCAAGCAGGCAGGCTAAATCACACAAGTGCCGCATCTGGTGTCGCTTACGCGGAAACATGCGGTGCAACCACCCTCTCGAATTGGTGGCGTTGGACCGAAAGTCTGCCTGAGGTACTTGGGGAATGCAGTTGTGGGTGTGCCATTTGTCCTCTCACCGTCGGAATATCCGGGAGCACCCCACCCCGCAATCCTTCGTTCATTACCAAATGATTTGTCCGTATCCTTTCTGAAAGTCGTCAATCCGCTTAACGCGTCGACGAATCATGTGGCGGGTGACTTACAAGGTCTCTGGGACTCGGCGAGCCAAGAACAATCCGATCAAGGGAACACCAGGAAATCTTTCGTTGAGTATCCTTTGCATGGCTTTGAAATGAGCGCCCGTGGTCAAGACATCATCGACGATAGCTATCGACCTAGGCACAGGTTCAATGAGAGCTTGGTCGATCTGATATCTCTGATAGAGTTCATCTGGACCGGGCCGAGAAGCTGCTACGCCATGTGAAGCATCGTAACTTTCGGATTGAACGATTAATTCTCGAACATCCACGTTATTGCCAAATTGTTGAAGAACTTGAACCATTCTATCGTCGTAGAGTGGGTTGCCCTTTGCTCTGCAAGGCGGTACAGGGATAAACGTTGCGACGCGAAGATAGTCGGGATTCAATGAATCTCGGAGTTGCAATGATGCTGTTGCGATTGCCCATGTTTTGTATCGCCACTCCGGGCGATCTCTTCGCTCCATACCCTTTTTTAAGTTGTGAATTAAATCGTTTGTCGCGCTGTAGCTGTACCCGGCCCTAGCTGTGTATTCACCAACAAAATAACACTCGTCGGTGCCGTCCAGACGGTAGTGGTCTGGAAAAGTAAGATCATCGATTTTTGTAAGCATGCTGCGGTGGAAGGTATTTGCGGATGTCGTCGTATTTTGTGATCCGAATAGCGCCTCGTTCTTCGTAATACTTCGGCCATGTTAGGGCCGGATTCTTGAAGCAATTGTCCAAGATAAACAATTTTCTATTCTGTGCGAGGGCCGCTCGTGCCTGAATCAACGTTCCAGACGTTTCACCAGCTTCGACAATTACTGTGGCCTCGGTAAGCGCCGACATGGTCTTGTTGCGCTCGGGAAAGAAAAATCTGTTCTTTCGGTAATCCTGATGAGCGTAACGATAAATAGGTACCTGAGAGATAAGCAAGAAGTTCTCTGCAATAAGTGCCTGCAGCGCTTCATTTTCCTTCGGGTAATTCCGGTTGATCGGCGTACCAATGACGGCAATCGTTTTTCCGCCAGCATCAATCGCGGACTTATGCGCCGTCGCATCGACTCCTGTCGCAAGACCAGACACTACGGTGTACCCGTCCTCGACGAGTCGGCGAGCAACACTGGCCGTTCTCTCAATTCCTTCTGGTGAAGGATTGCGCGTACCTACGACGGCAACGGATGGAGCCTCAACCAGATCCCACCATCCTCGATAATAGAGAAGTTCGACTGGGTCCTCGGCATCTCTTAATTTGTCCGGATATTCGCCTGCTCGATGCACCCGTACTCCGTATTGCTTGATGCCGGATTCCTTCAGCATGTCGCGCACTGTATCGGCGAAATGCTGAGCCCACGGGTGGTCCACGAAATCCGAGGGAAGCTTGTCTGGATTCTCCCGAAACAGTGCGGCGAGGGAGGCGAAGCTTGCGTTCGGTTTGGCCCACAGACTTTCGTAGGCCCCAAGTTCAAGGACAGGTGAAATGGCGCGAATTGTCGGAAGTGGTGCAGTCGTCATTGTGGAGCATACTACTTCAAGCGCTTCGAAAATTGAACAAAAACTGCTTCGATTTGAGATTACAGTGACCCAATGTTGGAGTCAAAATTGACTCAGTTCGTTACCGCCTCACAACCGCTAGCATGTCTCGAACTTTCTCAAGCCTAACAAATTATTCCAGGCCCTCTCACAAAGGGTTTCGCGGCGGGATCATCGGACTTGGCTGCAAATAAGGACACAAGCGTCACACCTCCAATCTTGCTTGTTCGTCCTAATCCAAGGAGAAGGAGGGTCCAAAGTGGGGTCCGACTTGCCCGTTTTCGGAGGTCAATTTTGCGGTTAAACGGCGCAGAATCAATGGCTAGTTAGGAAGTGAACAGCCGAATGCGCGCTGCCAGCATTCGGTTCTCTGCCGAATGCTCGGCGATGACCACGCGAGGGTAGGACGGACGCCCCTGCCTCGTGAGCAGGTGCGCTGGGTGGGCAGGGGGGATCGAAGGGCGTCTCTCTTCTGGCAGGATTGGTAACGTTCTTCTGGTATCCCGACATCGATAAACGTCGCAGGCTGGTGTTGTTATTTGACGGCGCGGGGCTCGGTCTGTTTGCCGTCGCCGGCACACAAAAGGCGCTCATCGCGGGGCTCAATCCGGTGATGGCGATTTTTATGGGAGTGCTAACCGGGATTGGCGGTGGCATATTACGTGATGTGCTTGTGAACCAAACGCCTACGGTGCTTCAGGCGGATATTTATGCCGTTGCTGCGCTAGCCGCTGGCGTCGTAGTAGTGATCGGATATGTTTTGTATTGTCCGGCTTTTCTAATGATGACCGTGGGCGCACTCCTGTGCTTCTGGCTGCGAGTTATGGCGATATACCGAGGATGGCATTTGCCCGTCGCACGGTCGCAGAATCAGTCGGATTGAATCATTCTCGTGTAATCGATGTCCCCACGAGTTGCCTGCCATAGCGGTCTCCCATACTTGGGTTGGAGTGGCCCATCCAGCAATCGATCAGGATTTGCCCGTAACCGAATGCTCGACCAGGCATGCAACATGTCGACACGCGATCGTCGCGGATGGCGCAAGAACCCGTGAGTTTGCATAACTGATAGACTGAGTCAGAGTTCGGAGCGGAGGAATTGTGAAGCCCAGCGAATCGCACCCGTGGGTCCAGCTAGAAATTGAACCGCGTTGAGAATTGGAAGCTTCTCGCCCCGAAACGCGGCACCATTGCCAGCGGGCTGCCGAAGTGCGGATTGAGATCGGCGTGCCAATTGCTGTTATTGACACCGCTGTCAGGATCTTGAGTCAGGGTGTACTGCACATTGTCCAGGTTGGTCTGTTGGAAATTTGCGTGGTTGAAAATGTCGAATGCTTCCGCGACAAACTTCAGGCTGTAACGCTCTCCGATACGGAAGGTCCGTGACAGATTCAAGTCCACGTTGTTTACGCCCGGTCCACGGAAGCCATTGTATTTCTCGCCGGGGACGATTGAGAAGTTTACTTCCGGGTTGTCGAACACAGCGGTGTACGGCCGGCCGCTGGCAAAATTCAGCACGGCCCCAAATTCAAACCCCTTCACATAGCGCTGTGTCGGTGTCCAAATGCCAGTTGCGACAAACCTTTGCGGCTGGTCGAGTTGCGAAGGACCCTTCTGGGCCTGCTGATCGAACTGATTGAAGTAACCGGTCCCTTGATCTGTCACGTGCGAATAGGTGTAGGCAACCGAACCCGAAAATTGTTTTTCCTGGTGGCGCAGCGAAATCAGCAATCCGTTGTATATGGAGTGGCCGGAATTATCCACGGCATTGATTGGCCCAAAATTCGGATTCACAAAACCGTCGATCGCGCTGAAATCGGGAGTGACATACGTTTTCCCGTTGGGCAACGTGACTGTGGCTGTGGCATAGGAACCGCCGAACGCCGGCTGCTGATCGGGCGGCACCAGGTTCAAATCCAGGCCAAAATTACCGTTTGCCTGGCGCGTGACTCCGTTGGAATTTCCGAGCAATGCCAAGCCGTGGCTATACACGTAGCCCACACTGAGAGCCGTGTTTGCACCGAATTGGTGTTCAACAGCGATGTTCCCCTGTTCGACATAAGGGTTGCGATAGCTCGGCGCGAACACAACAATGGACTGCACGCCTCCGGCGGCCGTCGGGAAGGAGCTAAGGCTATTGGGATATATGACGACTGGGGTGAAGTTGTGAAACGCAGGACCGGTGGCAGCAAGAAACTGCCGGCTGACTCCGTTGGAAATCGACGCCGAAGAAACGTCAAGCAAATCTGTCTGGATATAGAAGAGGCCGAACGCTCCGCGGATGACGGTGGAGTTCTTTGAATCCAGGGAATACGCGAAACCCACTCGGGGAGAGAGCATATTCTTGCTGTAAGGAATGTGGCAGGTCGCTTCGTACGCTGGATTACAGGGATTCGGCTGCGGCAGGACCTGCAAGTCATACCGAAGGCCGTAATTCAACGTTAAGTGGCGCGTTGCGCGGAATTGGTCCTGTGCGAAGAACGAGTAAGTGGGGGAAGTAAAGAGCGCCGTCGATTGGCCGAACGACTGGAGATAAAGCTCGAAGTTTCCCGTTACCACGTCATTGAGATTGGCGAAGCGGTATTCTCCCTTCGGTCCATAAACAAAGTAGTCTGAGTCGTGATTGACGTTGATATCCACGCCGAATTTCGCGGTGTGCCTCCCCAATACCTTTGTAAGCGTGTCCACAAACTGGTAGCGCTTGTCGGTTGTGGCCAGCTGGAAGCGCGCGCCTCCAAAAACAAAGCCGCTGTCAGGATTCTGGATGGTCACCGCGGGAGAGGTCACCGGCGATTGGGGAAGGTCGAAGTGGTAATCGCTGCCGAAGTGGAAGCGGAAATCGTTGACGGTGGAAGTGCTGAAAGTGGTCTGCAGGGAAAACTGGAAAAATTGGCTGGTGGCGCCGTCGGTCAGCGCCAGCCCGTCGCCGGTTGACGTAGGGGTGTTGAAGTAGCCATGCGGGCTGCGATAGCGCTGGAAGTTATAAGTTGCGGCAAAGGAGTTTTTGTCGTTGATGTTTCCGGTAAGCTTGCCGAAAGCGGTGTTCTGGTTGAAACTGCGTGGGAACGATCCAGAGGCGGCATTGACTTGGGCAGCTATACCCGGGTTGTCCTGGAAAAAGGTGGGGGACAAACCAAGCAGGGCAGGCGCATTGTTTACGGTTAGCGGCTCGTTGCGGACCTGTCCTTCATAGTTGGCCAGATAAAATAGCCGGTCCTTCTTGATCGGACCGCCAACCGTTCCCCCGAACTGTTGGCGGCGGTTTGCCGGCTTGGCAATTCCATTGGCGTTGTTGATGGAATCGTTTGCGTTGAAGGCCGAGTCGAGGACGTAGTAGTAGGCGTCACCGTGCACCATGTTACCGCCGCTTTTCGTGACGGAGTTGACCAGCCCGCCGCCTGCCTGGCCGAACTCGGCTTCATATCCAGTGCTGGTTACCTGAAATTCCTGGATCACATCCTCGCTGAATTGAAAGGGAATGCTGGTGCGGCCAATCTGTTGCGCGAAGAAGGCGTTGTTGTTATTGCCGCCGTCCACGGTGTAGTTGTTGAAGTTGCCCGCGATTCCGTTGAAGCTGATCATCCCGAAGTCGCCGTCCGTCGTCGCTCCGGGTGTCAGAAGCGCAAAGTCCGTAAAGTTGCGTCCGTTCAGCGGCAAGGATTGTATGCGCTGGTTGTCGACGACCGTTCCTAGTGATGATTGCGTCGGATCGACGGCCACTGCGGACGCGCTCACAATGACGGATGTTTCCACCTTCCCGACTGTGAGACGAGGATGTAGCGCCGTTGTCGTTCCAACCGTTACGGCGGTATCTTGCAGCACCTGCTTCTGAAACCCTTCCTTCTGAATCGAAACTTCGTAGATTCCCGGCGGCAAATAGAGCGCCACGAAATGCCCGTCTTCATCCGTCCTTAGGGTTGTGGACACCTCCGTCTTCTTATTGGTGATTATTACCGTCGCGCCTGGTACTCCTGCACCCGATGAATCCTGCACCACACCTTCCAGGCGCCCGCTCGTCGAAGCTGCCTGACCATAACTACCCACTGGGCAGATGAGAACAAAAAGCAATACCAGTAAGAAAAATGACAGTGCCAAATTTGAATTCGAAGTGTACGAATTCCTGCGCGTGAACATTCAAAAGCCTCCAGAACTAAAAAAGGGTATAACGTTCCAGATCAGTTAGCTGCCTTTTCCCATTACCCACAGAAAATGGAAAGTCCCCTGAAGTTGGACCACGCCCTTGAAACCGAGACACCAAGCATGACGGGTTTCTGTACTTGCGTGTGTTTTCTGGTTCAAAAGCCGAAAGAAACAGGTCTCAGACACATTCCCTTATACTGGAAATGCTTCTTTAGAACGTGTTTCGCGTTGCCAGAAACGCCCTGAACCGAGGGAGCGGGCCAACTTTGGGCCAAACGGTGACAGACGGAACATAAACCTGAGATTAATTTGCACAGCTCCACCCCACTCGCTCCGTTACGCGTAACCCTACCTACCCGCAGTCAGCTCTTCAATAATTTCAATCACGACCACCTTCGATCTGGCGCTTTGACACACCTTGCCGCTCACCATCAACTTTTTCCCCCTGCAACGGTCTCAGAGTTTCACTTCAAGCTTCCCAAGCTGCGGACGTAACTTAAACTTAAAGGCTTTTCCATCGAATTTGACCGGGAGAATGTCAAAGACTTCGATTTGGTGGGCAGGTATAAGACGGCAAGTGCCTGGTGAGCGCCGTAGCCGGTAAAGTGGGTACTGGGTCAAACATGCCCGGTTGTCCCACTTGGCTGGCCCTGACTTTTTTAGGCCAAGTCAAGGATGAGTCTTCGGCAGTTTGTGAGCCAGGGAAATCGTGGCTAACGCATCCCGCAGAGACGGCCTTCTCATCCCCTCCGATCAATGCAATTGCCGCGCCAACTCTCCCACTGAAACCTACCAACTCCTCAGCCTTGATTGACTTGAGCGTTTCTCGCGACGTAGGATTTCAGCCGAGTTATTTAATCATCTCCTAGTTTCCCGAAGTCGATAGTTCGTTGGGTTCGGAGGAATTGCATGCCACATTCATTTTTCCATCATAGAGGTTCTGCAGCGGTTTTCGCGATTTTATGCATTGCCCTGACAACAACCGTGCGTGCGCAAAAAACATCTGGTCCTTCGCCAGTGCCACTGCCTCCGCTCATTGCTCCTCCGTCGGACACGCCTTATCCCGGCACGATTTCGCTGCTCGTCGACGTCAGCAACGTCACGGGTCGCGTGCTGAATGTGCATGAGATGATTCCAGTCAAAGGGCACGAGATTACGCTGCTCTACCCTGAATGGCTACCCGGGACGCATTCGCCTTCCAATCCAGTAGGCGAACTTGCGGGTCTGGCTATCATTGCGAATGGAAAACGCATCCATTGGCTGCGTGACCGCGTGAACATGCACGCATTCCATCTCGAGGTGCCACAGGGTGCAACGGCGCTGGAGATAGACTTCCAGTTCCTGGCTCCTATGGATCCCAAACGAGGCCGCATATCCTCGAAGTTCGCCGACGTCACCTGGAACAGCGTGCTTCTGTATCCGGCAGGATATTTCTCACGGGATATCAAATTCGAAGCTGCGCTTCGCTTGCCAGACTCATGGAAATTCGCCTGCGCGCTGGACGTGAAATCACAGGACGGCAACCTAGTTCGGTTCAAAGAAACGTCTCTGAATACGTTAGTCGACTCTCCGCTTTATGCTGGCGTCAACTTCAAGCGTTTAGATCTGTCTACCGGGCCGGACAACCTGGTGTACCTCGATGTCTTCGCCGACAAGCCTGCAGATCTCGAGCTCACTCCGGAACAACTGCAATACCATAAGAACCTTGTCATCGAGGCGCAGAAGCTTTTCAATTCGCATCATTATGATCACTATGATTTTCTCTTTTCGGTCAGCGACACGGTTGGTGGCAAGGGCTTGGAGCACCACCAATCGAGTGAGGACGGCCTGCGTGCCAACTACTTTACGGACTGGGCAGCAGGAGTCCCTGGTCGCGCTCTGCTGGCACACGAATACACCCATTCGTGGAACGGCAAGTTCCGCCGGCCTGCCGACCTTTGGACACCCAACTTCAACGTGCCGATGCGCAACGACCTGCTGTGGGTTTATGAGGGCTTGACGGACTATTACGGCAACGTCCTTACGGCGAGGTCCGGAATGCGTACTCCCGAGCAGGCCCGCGATGTATTTGCGCAAATCGCTGCGTCCTTTGAAATCAGTCCGGGACGCACGTGGCGCTCTCTGGAAGACACCACCAATCAGCCCATCATTTCGTCTCATTCCGCCGCGCCGGAAACTTGGCCGAGTTGGCAGCGTTCGTTTGACTACTACCCGGAATCGGACCTTATCTGGCTCGACGCTGACACGAAGATCCGCGAGCTCAGCAGCGGAAAGAAGTCTCTTGACGATTTTGCGAAGTTGTTTTTCGGGACCGAAAATGGGAGCTACATCACCATTACCTATTCGTTGGACGACCTTGTAAAAGCGTTGGAGACTGTGCAGCCCTACGATTGGGCAGAATTCTTCCGCACGCGAGTTCACGAGGTCAACCCGAATGTCCCGGAGAACGGGTTCACGCAGGGTGGTTATCGGCTCGTGTACAACGATAACGAGCCGGAGTGGCAGAAGAAGCCAGACAGTTCTCGTGGAGTGAGCTTCGCTACCTCACTGGGCTTCTCCATAAAAGCAGAAGCCGGTGCTGATTCTCATGGTAGCCTTGATTACGTGTGGTGGGACAGTGTGGCCTTCAAAGCCGGCATAACGCCGGACATGCAACTGCAAGCCGTCAACGATCAGAAGTACACTGCCGCAGGCCTGCGGGAAGCGGTCCTCGCTGCCGAGAAAAGTAAAGATCCAATCAAACTTTTGTTTAAACGTGGGGATGAGTTTGTCTCGGTCTCTCTCGACTACCACGGCGGGATGCGTTACCCGCATTTGGAGAGAACCGAGACAACACCAAATTGGCTGGATGCGATCCTCGCGCCCGCGAAATAGAAATTAAAAGCCGCAGACCGATTGCCTGCCGGTCGTAGACATAATCGGCGCGGGACGCCGTAAGTCCCGATTCACAGTTACCGACCATTTCTAACAATATCGGCCCTGTCCAGTGAGGTCATACTTTATATGTCCGGTAAGCCGTTAACCGGGAACAATCGCGATCACTTCCTGTATGCCGTTAGCTACGGTGGGAAGCGGGCGTGGAGGAGCTAAGGAGAAGCTTGTAATAAAGACCTGGGGCAAATTTATCTTCTAGTTAGCTTTGGGCGAGCATCATATTCTCAGTGGCGGACATGAGTTTAGCGAACCCTTGAAGACGACATGTCACGGTCAAGTAATCGACTTCATCCTGCGGTTATTTTGTAAGTTTATGGACTCATTTAGGTCAGGCACAACTCCTGGGACACCTGCGACGGTAGGAGTCCCGACGAAATTGCCGCCGCCACGACATTCACTACCAGCGAACGACGCTGAGAGGCTAAAGAGAGGTTTAACGATGAAAACCTGGTGCGCGGTTTTTCTTGCAGTCTGCCCTTCGCTAATGCTTGTCGGAAATGTGGTCCTGGCAGGTCCGCCTAAGAGCGGATATCGTCTGATAAAAAGCGTCCCTTTGAAAGAGACACCGGGCGACTTTGAGTATTTCGATTACGTTACTGTCGATTCCGCTGGGCGGCGTGCGTATATAGCCCGAGGCACAGAGGTCGACATCCTCGACGCGGACAATTTTTCCGTGGTGGGATCGATCACTGGGTTGAAGCACTGCCACGGGGTGGCTTTAGTTCCCGAACTGAACAGAGGGTTCATCACTGACGGCGGTGCGGCAAAAGTCGTGGTCTTCGAGATCAAGACTTTGAAAGTCGTCAATGCGATCGATGCCCCTGCGGGCACCGATTCCCTTACTTATGATCCATCGTCGAAACTCATTTTCACCTTTAATGGTGAGAGCAAGAACTCGTCAGTCATCGATCCGGTTCGGGAAACCGTAGTTAAGACAATCGACATGGTTGGTGGCCCGGAGCAGCCGGTCGCTGATGGCAATGGGACGATCTACGACAACAATGGAGAAACCAATGACGTGGTTGTGCTTGATACCCACGCGCTAGCTGTCAAGGCGCGGTGGCCCACCAAGCCGGCTGGCCAGCCCGTGGCGATTGCAATGGACCGGGAGCACCATCGGCTATTCTCTGCGGGGCGGAATCCATCAACTCTGGTGATGATAGATGTGGACAATGGGAAGGTACTTAATTCATTCCCAATATCCGACGGAGTTGATGCTGCCATCTATGAGCCTTCATCAGGTTTCCTGTTCATCTCCACTCGCACCGGATTGCTCCACGTTTTTCACGAAGACTCGCCGGACAAACTATCCCCGGTGGAAGAAATCAATACCGAATACGGGGCCAAGACCATGGGGCTGGATCTGAAAACCAAGAATTTGATTTTTGTTACCTCGGACTTTACGCCACCGAGTGAACCAAAGGGAGACAGGAAAACAATCAAAGGAACCGCCCGCTTGCTGATTTTCGGGCGTTAGGTGTACGGCTGCCGTCAATGAGGTTTCACCGGAGAAAAACGAAAGGTTAAGTTCGAGCAGCTTGCGTTGTGAGGTCCCAATTTTCCTATACTCTAGAATTCGGATGCATTGCAGTCGCTGGTTTTCCTCGAGATATTCACAATGGTCCCGGGGACTTTAAATAGCGCTCGACAATTGCATCGGCCGTGCGACTGCAAAGTGCCAAGATGGCTAATGTTGGGCGGGCCGATGAACTTTGCGGAAAGGTCGAACCACCCACTACGAAAAGATTCGGTACTTGCCAGTGCTGTAAAAAAGTGTTGACTACGGACGTCTCAGGCGACGTCCCCATGATGGTGCCACCTTGGAGATGAGTGGATTGGTAAGTTCGGGTGTCATAAGTTCCTAAGCCGGGCGAGGAACTAAACTCCTTTGCACCCATCGCCCGGACGATTTCAATGGATCGGGCGATTGCGAACTCCGCCATGCGGCGCTCATTGTCTCGCCAGTCAAGCGTCAGGCGAAGAAGTGGATCACCGCATTTGTCTTTGTAGGTGGGGTCCAGATCCATGTAGTTGTTTTTGTACGCCAGGTGCTCCCCTTGAAAGGCGAGTCGTCCTGTGCGGTCATAGTAATGGATCGCCGCCTTTTTCCACTCCGAGCCCCATTTGGATTTTATCGACGGAGGGACCACTCCGAAGTTGCCGAGCGGACCGTATCCGTGACTTGGCGCCTGTAAAGTTCCGCCGCGAATAAAGGGAAGCTTTGTGTGGTCGAGTACGTTACCGCTGAAATCTCCTATAAGAACGCCAGCAGCTCCCGATCCCATGAACCTGTTGAGTGGCTTCTCCATGAAAGCCGTGACGGTTGAAAGGCTGACTTGGTGCGTGAGATTGCGCCCTAATGTCCCCTTGCCGGTCGAAGGGTTATAAGCCTGTCCGATGTCGGACAGGAGGAGGAGTTTCGTGTTGTTGAGAGTCCAGGAGGCTAGAATTATCAACTCCGCTGGCTGCAAGACCTCTTCACCCGTTCCGTCCACATATACAACGCCACGTGCTTTGCCCGCCCTCTCGCTGCCATTGAACACGATGCGACGGACCCACGCGCCTGTGCGAATGGATACATTCTTGTGCCGGGCGATCACTGGCAGGAGTACGTTAGTAGGTTGCGCCTTGGCGCCTATCATGCAGCCGAATCGCTCGCAAAACCCACAATAGGTACAGGCGGGGAGATTCACGCCATCGGGATTTGTGTACGGCGCGCTCATCGTGGCGGCGGGCGAAGGATAGGGATGATAGCCAAGCGATTTCGCTCCTGCATCAAATAGCGTAGAAAAATATGGAATTTTTGTCGGAGGCAAAGGGTACTCGGAGCTGCGCCAGCCTTCGAAGATGTTGCCGCCTTCGACTAGCTTTCCGCGAAGATTTCCTGCTTTGCCGCCCGCGCCGATCATCCTTTCAGCGCGCGCATAATACGGTTCAATTTCGTCGTATGTAATCCCCCAATCCTGAACGGAATGGTCCTCCGGCAATCGCTTGCATCCGTACTTTTCTACGGTCTGCGAATACAGTTCGAAGCAGTCCGCGGACATCCGGTCGCACACCGCGCCCCAATGTTCGCCTGCGCCACCGACACCCGCTCCTGGTAGAAAAGATCCAGGCTGCCGCAAGGGGAGGGCCCGTTCCCCGTTGCTATGGCGAAAAGTAACGGTCTCTAGGGAGAAATCCTGCACCAATCGGTGACGCACCCAGTTATCAAGCTCATCCATCGTGCTGAAGTAATCAGTGGTCTTGCGGGGGCCACCACGCTCGAGTACCTGTATGGAAAGTCCCGTGCGCGAGCCGAGTTCCTTTGCCATCGACAAGCCAGCCCACCCACCGCCTATGATTACAACATCCGCAGCCGCTAAGGTTTTCATTCCTCATTCTCACTCGAAAGGCGGCCACTACTCAGGCTAACGGGCCCGGGGCGGAAAGCCTCGCCGAAGTGCTTATCGACGTCATCATAATTGTTCATCTGCGGGCCAGGAAATCCAATCAGCCGCCAACCGCGCATGGCAAGGTTTCCACCGTGAATTGGATCAGAAAACATGCCCTCCGAAGTGTGCTGGCGCAGCAGGGAGAAAAGGAGGGTAGACTCTATTTCCTTGAGAGCACGATCCTGCTCAGCGATCTGCAGGTGCTGAAAGCCTGCCAGGCCTTTTAATCCTTCGCGATATATCTCTCTTGGAGTTGGCTTACCTTGATATCCCAATTCCGGGCGGCCAGTTTCGAATGGTTCCGAAGTGTAGCGATGGCGATCGAAGCCATAGGGACCCGCGAGATGACGGTCGATGTAAATGGCCACGCCTGTCTCTTTCGCGCCAGGGCCCGAATCATCGGTCGGGAAAATTCGCGAAACGGCCGCGGTGACGATCTGCGCTTCGGAACTCTCAAAGAAATGGAGAGGAATATGAAGAATTTTCTTTTGGTCCGGAAGTCGAAAGAATCCTTCTTCGGGCGAGTAGATTAGGAATCCACCAAGAGCAGCCGCAGTGATTGTCAAAAAATGACGGCGTGATTTCTGCTGTAGGGCGTCGCCTTGTCTTCGTTCTAGTGTCGAGATTTCGGCGGTTTTTTTCGGACCGAAACTTGTGAAGTCCATCTACACCTCCTACCGACTGTTGTGGCCCGCTAACAAGAGATCCTGTTGACCGGCCCGCGGAATGTTGAGTGTCAAGACGATTGATAAGATGTCTGGCATGTCAACTCCAACGGTGACATAGAATCGCGGCCTGTGCCTGGAGTGCGGCTCTGCCTTACGTTCTTTTTCATCCCTATTGAGCCGTCCATCCGCCGTCGACTGCCAAGCTCGCACCGGTAATCAGAGAGGCGCCCGGTGAGGAAAGAAAAACTACCGCGCTGGCGACTTCCTCCGTTCGTCCTAGGCGTCCAAGTGGAATCCTGCTTGTGACCCAATCTCGGAACTCCGGGTTTCGAAAGAATGGAGCGGTCATTGGAGTATCCAGAAAAGTTGGTGCAATGGCGTTCACCCGAATATTAAGCGGTGCGAGTTCGACCGCCATGGCTTTCGTGAGGCCTTCAAGCGCGTGTTTGGTCATGCAATAAACTGCCCGCCGAGAGGCGCCCACATGACCCATCTGAGACGACATGTTCACAACCGATCCCCCCCGCTCGCGCCGGTCGGGGGCCTCCAGCATCTTGCGAACGGCTGCTTGCGCGACGAGGAACGCAGACCGGACGTTAAGAGCGAGTTGTTGATCGAGGTGTGCTTCTGAAACTTCGACAAAGGGTTCGGGTATGTTCATGCCAGCACTATTGACCAAAATATCGAGTCTCTCGAGACGCGCAATTTGCGAACGCACCTCTACGCTATCGGTAACGTCGCAGACCAGCAATTTACTTTGGCCCCCGCCGGAATAAATTTGACTCGCAATCTGCTCCAGCTCTTCTCCTGTTCGGCTCATTAAGACCACTTCGGCGCCGGCTCGGCTGAGGGCGAGTGAGGTCTCCGCGCCTAATCCACGGCCTGCACCCGTCACAAGGGCTATCAGCCCTTCCAGTTGTCTCGCGGAATCCGTACTAAATTTTCTTGGAGTAGTAGTTATGCGGCACCCCCAGTCTCAGGTTCGAGTCCTGCATTGCGGCCGCCATAACGCCGGAGGCGAAGATCGGCCTGTTCTTTATGTCCCCAGAAGTGTTCGATCGCGCACAAGCGAGAGCAATAGTCGCCGATCAAAACGCTCGCTTCGGCCGTGCATTCCTGATAGGTAACTGTCTTTATGAACTTCCCGACCCACAATCCCCCTGTGTAACGTGCAGCGCGTCTCGTTGGAAGAATGTGGTTAGTCCCAATGGTTTTGTCTCCATACGCGACATTTGTTTCAGGGCCGAGAAACATGGCGCCATAGTTTCGCATCCGGTCAAGGAAGTAGCGAGGCTCCTTGGTCAAGACTTCGACGTGCTCATACGCCAAGTTATCCGCCTCGCGAACGGCTTCGTCGAGATCTCGCACGAGGATGATTTGTCCTTGCTCGCGCCAGGCGACTCGCGCAACGTCAGCTGTCGGCAAGAATTGTAGTTGACGCTCGATCTCCGCTTGCAATGACAGAGCCAGCTTTTCTGAGGTAGTGATCAATACCGCGGGTGACGTTGGGCCATGCTCCGCCTGACCTAGCAAATCAACGGCAATCATCTCAACGTCTGCGGACTCATCGGCGATGACCAGGATCTCAGTTGGACCGGCGATCAGATCGATGCCGACCTGGCCATAAAGCTGGCGCTTGGCTTCGGCGACGAACGCATTTCCGGGGCCCACCAACATGTCCACTGGTTCGATCGTCTCGGTGCCCAACGCCAACGCAGCTATCGCTTGAACTCCACCCATCACATAGATTTCGTCCGCTCCCGCCAAAGCCATCGCAGCAATCGTCTCGGCGTAAGGCTTGCCCATGACTGGAGGAGTGCACGCCACGACGCGGTTTACGCCAGCGACCTTGGCCGTTAGAACGCTCATATGGGCGGAGGCCACCATTGGGTATCGTCCTCCCGGAACGTAGCACCCAACGCTGCCGACGGGAATGTTTCGGTGGCCCAGTCTTACACCAGGAAAAGTTTCCACCTCGACGTCCTTTAAGGTCGCCTTCTGCGATTCGGCGAAGCGTAAAATCTGCTGCTGTGCGAATTTGATGTCTTGTATTGTTTCCCGAGAAACGGTGGCCATCAATGCTTCGATCTCTTCCTTCGTTAACCTGAAGTTAGCCGGCGACCAATGATCGAATTTCTCAGACAGCTCCCGGACGGATTGATCTCTGCGCTTCCTGACATCAGCGATGATTCGTTCGACCGTTTCCCGCACGGAGGCATCTGCGGCATCGGTTTCTGCCGTGCCCGCAGCTTTCTTCAGATAGGTCGCCATTTTCTCTCCTCTTTTTGTCTAGTTTTGCAAGTCTTCAGAATGAATGCTCGACGGTTGGCAAGCGCTAAGGATTTTAGGGCGGAGGCCGCGAGCTCCCGGCGCTGAATTTCTCCGATGACGAAAAACAATTGTGGTCCCGGAAGATGCGCGGCAAGACGGCCAGAATCTCCATGCGGCAAAGTCGGTAGACTTGCAGAATGCATCGACACGTTGAATTCTCCCGGCGCGGACTGCACGGCCGGCGCAGATAGTAACACAGTGCCGCGAACGAAAATCCAGTCAATGTCGTTTTTTTTGCGCCGTGCCCGTGAATTTGTCGATTCCCCACTTGGGGAGGTGAGATGCATTCGTCCGCGTTATCGTTTCACGTTCCAGCGAGTCATATCAAAAAATCGCGTACCATCGAGCGGATTTTTTATTTCCTAACTTAGGAACGTCCAAGCGATCTTTGTTTTGTGCTAGACGCAAGGATGGAGTATCCGCTTAATGGTTCCAAGAAACACTAGGGTGACAACGGTCGCCAGGCTGGAATCCTCACGAGAAGATTCTGCGGACTGTTTTGTTTTCCTGGGATCGCGGGGGTTCGGGGAGCGCGGCAACGAAACAATCATCTCTCGACATTTTGGGCTCGGCGGTCAGTTCGTTTTGGGATTGAACCGTGAGTAAAATACCCTGCGTTAGAAAACGAGGTTCGGTAATGTTTTGTCTGAGCCAGTCAAGAAAGTCATTATACGCTTTGCAAGTGTTCTTGTTATTGGGCTGCATCATCTTTCCGGCCGGCGAAGTCAGGGCGCAAGTCGCGGGAGCTACGCTCTCCGGCACTGTGACCGACTCGAACGGCACGGTCATACCGCAAGCGAAAGTCTCGATCAAGAACGTGGCTACCGGAATTGTCGTCGACGTTGCTGCGAATTCGGACGGCCTGTACTCCGCGCCCAATCTGTTGCCGGGAACGTATCAGGTCCTGGTCTCCGCGTCGGGCTTTGCAACCCTCGAGCGGAGCGGGGTCACACTTACGGTCGGAGCGCAGCAAGTGCTGAACTTAAGCTTGCGGGTTGGCAAACTCAGCGAAAAAATTGTCGTCACCGGCGAGGCTCCGGCGGTCGAACTGGGGACTTCAGAGATCAGTGAGAATGTAAGCGAGAGGACCATGCGCGAGTTGCCTCTGAACGGCCGCGATTGGAGCCAACTTGCGACCCTTCAGCCGGGGATTGAGACTGTCCGGACACCCGTCTCCCTCCAAAACAACGGCACCGCGCGGGGGCTGGGAGCGACTTTGACCATCTCAGGCAATCGGCCGAATCAAAATAATTATCGCCTTGACGGAATCAGCGTAAATGACTACTCGAACTCAGCGCCGGGAAGCGTCCTGGGCCAGAACTTGGGCGTAGACGCGATCCAGGAGTTTTCCGTATTAAGCAGTAACTATTCCGCTGAGTACGGCAAAACTTCGGGCGGGGTCGTCAACGCCATTACGAAATCGGGCACGAGTCAGGTCCACGGCACGGCTTACGAATTTTTGCGCAACAGCGCCTTGGACGCCCGAAATTTCTTCGACGTCGGTGGCGTTCCACCGTTCCGGCGCAATCAATTTGGGGGTTCCATCGGGGGGCCGATCAAGAAAGACCGGCTTTTTATATTTGGCGATTATGAAGGTCTTCGGCAATCCTTGTCGACCACAACACAGGATTTCGTCCCTAGCGCCACCGCGCGGGCTGGGACTCTCCACTACGATCCAACAGGTACACCGCCAAGCGGATGCACTGTGACTGTCACTGGCACATGTACGGTGACGGTGGATCCGCAAGTCTTGCGCTTTACGAATGCATTCTTTCCGTTGCCGAACGCCGGTCTGTTGGGGGCGGGGGACACCGGACTCTATAAGTTCGCGAGAAATCAGGTTGTTCCGCAAAACTACATGACAACCAAGATTGACTACAATTTGTCTCCAAAAGACACTCTGTTTGGGACCTACCTCTACGATTCTTCGACGCTTACGCAGCCGGACGAATTCAACAATAAGATCGAGGCATTTCAGGCTGGTCGCCAAAGTGCTGTCCTCGAAGAAACGCACATTATCACTCCACAGCTCGCGAACACGCTTCGCCTTGGTTACAGCCGGAGCAGGGCGTGGGGTGGCTTGACCCAAGCGGGAGCTAATCCGGCAGCAACGGACCCGTCCTACGGCAGTATCCCGGGCATGACGGCGGCCCAGGTAACGGTGCCGAGCCTCACCGCATTCTCAGGAGGGGTAGGAGCCCCCTCGAACCAAAAGTTCGATCTGAATGCCTATCAGGTTTATGACGACGCATTCCTCACAAAAGGGAATCACGCTCTGAAGTTTGGTTTTGCTTACGAACGGGATCAGAACAATATGCTGACGCATCTCTTCCCGGACGGGCAAGCTAATTTCGGTTCATTAAGCTCTTATCTTCAGGGTCAAGCCCAGAGTTTCACCGCCATCCTGCCAACAGTCCCGATAACGCCCCGCGACATGCGTCAATCAATTGTAGGTACCTACTTTCAGGACGATTGGCGTTTGCGTCCGAATTTGACGCTGAACCTGGGCATGCGGTATGAGATGGCTACCGTTCCGACCGAGGAAAAAGGGAGGCTTTCCCGGCTGCTGACGGTCACTGATTCGCAGCCCTTTTTGGGTTCACCCTTCTTCTCGAACCCCACCTTGCGGAACTTTGAGCCGCGCGTGGGTTTTGCATGGGATCCCTTCCGCACGGGTAAGACTTCCGTTCGCGGCGGCTTTGGCATGTTCGACGCCCTCCCGCTTACGTATCAAAACTGGGAGACCACCTTTGCTTCCGCGCCGTTTACGGAAAACGGCACGGCGACCGGCTATGGGCCGAATGCGTTTCCGTCCCAAGTGTTTTCAGCTGTCAATGGGGTGCCGAGTACCTTTGCTCAGGAATTCATAGAGGCCCACCCTCACCGCAACTATGTGATGCAATGGAATCTGAACGTGCAACGCCAACTTACCAACGATTTGTCGATCTTGGTCGGATATGTTGGCTCGCACTCGGTGCACAATCCCTTCCTCAACGACGACATCAACATCGTGCTTCCCACGCTGACGCCCCAAGGCTACGCGTGGCCCTTGCCAATTGGGAGCGGGACCGTCACAAACCCTAACGTCGGTCAGATCAGAACGTACCAATGGAAAAGCTCGGCTTCCTTTAACGGTCTCGAGACCCAAGTGACAAAGAAAATGGGTCACGGAGTACAAATACAAGGCTCCTACACTTGGAGCAAGACGATTGATACCTCGTCTGCCAGTCGAGCTGAAGACCAGTTCAATAATTCTTTCGCGGGTCTGCCGTTTTGGGACAACCGCTTGAACCGCGGTCTGGCTGATTTTAACGTGGGCCAGAACGTGGTAATTAATTTCACCTGGATGATTCCTGCCCCTAAGGTCAAATCCCAGGTGGTGGAGCTTATCGCCGGTGGTTGGCAGTTTGGCGGAGTGTTCGAAGCAAGTAGCGGCGTTCCCTTTTTTATGAATCTTGGCGGGGATCCTACGGGTCAGAACAACTCCGACCCTTTTGATGTTCCCAATCGTCTGGGCGGGCCGGGTTGTAGTTCGCTCGTGAATCCCGGCAACCCGACCAACTACGTCAAGCTACAGTGCCTCGCCTTTCCGAACCCGGTAAACATACGCGGAAATCTCGGTCGCAATACCATGATCGGTCCCGGCCTGGTGAACACGGATCTCTCCATCATCAAGAATTTCCCGGTGAAGCGAATTTCTGAGGCCTTTAACATGCAGTTTCGTACGGAGTTTTTTAACGCCTTCAATCGGGTCAACTTTGCTCCTCCTCTCGACAACCTCACGGCTTTCGATCAATTCGGCAATCCCGTACCTGGCGCGGGGCAGATTGATTCAACACAAACTCCGTCACGCCAAATTCAGTTTGGACTTAAAGTAATTTGGTGATTATCGAAGGCGAGTGGAAATTGGGATGATTATCCCATCCAATCGCCGGGACCATGGGAAAGAGGCCTTGATGAATAGCACCTATTGGAAGAGTGCGCTCGCGGTTCTCGCAGGGTGCATTCTTTGGCAGTTCTGCGGCGCGACCTTCCTGCACGAAGCGGCGGCTCAAGAGGCTACCGAAGGGCCAAAGTTCAAAGTTGACCCACTTTGGCCTCAGCCGTTGCCTGACCGCTGGGTGACCGGATCCGTCGGGGGCACTTGCGTCGACGCTAAAGACCATGTGTTCACTGTCAACCGCGGCGATTTATCCCCAAAGGAAAAAAAGAACGCAACCCAGGCGCCACCCATCATCGAGTATGACCAAGCGGGCCAGATGGTGAATGCTTGGGGAAATTACGAGACCTTTCCCGCCAGACCTCACGGTTGCTTTGTGGACTACGAAGGAAACGTATGGATCGGCGGCAACGAGGATGCCATCGTCCAGAAATATACTCACGACGGCAGCAAATTGTTATTGCAGATCGGCACCAAGGGACTGTTCGATACTTCCGACGGTACGATGGCCGGGGCACCAATGAACTCCAGCCATACCTTATTGAACCTCCCGTCGAGCATCGCCGTCGATCCTGCCAATGGTGACGTCTATATTACCGATGGTTACGGCAATCGCCGCGTCGTGGTCTTTGACCGTGATGGGAAATACCTTCGCCAGTGGGGCGTGCAGGGAACGGTGGCTCAGACCGATGAGGGCGTCCCGGGCGTGTTCCTGAAGGTCGTGCACTGCGTGGTCATCGCGAATGACGGTCTGCTCTATGTCTGCGATCGACTCGGTGGCCGGATCGAAGTGTTCGACAAGCTGGGCAACTTCAAAAGGAATATTTTGATCCCGAGCAAGACAGCTCGATCCACCGGGGTTGGCGCAGCGTGCTGGGTGGGCTTCTCCCCGGACAAGGAACAGAAATACATGTACGTTGCGGACTGCGGCGATGAAGAAGTTCGCGTGATGGACCACGCTACCGGAAAGACTCTTTCCTCATTTGGACGTCCTGGCCACCAGGCGGGACAATTCGAAAACCTGCATAGCTTGTCCGTGGACTCCAAAGGCGACATCATCATAGGTGAGACACTCGGGGGGCATCGCGCCCAGATCTTTCGGCCTGCGGCCCAGTAACCAAGCTTGGTCTCGGGTTCAGCACTTGCGCCCTTGCACTGTTGATCCTGGATTCGATCCGGGCAATCCCTGCCCGCTACGTTGCTCGTTGTTTTTCAAACGAACTTCCGTAATCTAATCGCGAGGGCCGAGGACCAACAAATGTTGACACGACGTCAGTTTTCAATGTCCCTCCTGGGCACGGGCGCGGCCATCGGTACTCGGGGCTCGCTCCAGCAACCCTGGGAACTGCTTCCAGACCTAAGCACAAGTGCAGACCAGCCCTACGACTTGTTGGTTCAAGGTGGGACGGTAATCGATCCGGCGCGAAATGTTCACAGTGTGCTCGATGTTGCCGTCAGAGACGGAAAGATTGCGGAAATCTCTCCCAACATTGCACCCGAGAAATCGCGCAAGACAATCTCCGCGGCCGGCAAACTGGTTACCCCGGGTCTTATCGATATTCACGTGCATGTGTACGAGGGCGCGACGGAAGCGGGCATAAACGCTGACCGTTACTGTATCGGACACGGCGTCACAACCGCGGTGGATGCCGGCTCGGCAGGTTATCCTTCGATTGCTGGACTTCGCAAGTACGTGATCAATTCCTCAGACACCCGGCTCTATGCGCTGCTGGACATCGGAGCCCTAGGCACGCTCGTGGGCGTTAAGGATGCGATGGAAAACCTGGAGTGGGTGAATCCCGAACGAGCGGCCAAAGCGGCTAATGACAATAAGCCAGTGGTGATTGGGATCAAGGCCAGGCTTTCGAAGGATGTCGCCGGTACGAACGACATCGAAGGCCTGCGAAGAGCAAGACGCGCCGCGGAAGACTCGCGACTTCCGATAATGGTGCACATTGGCGACACGGTCTCTCCGTTACGAGCAATTCTGGAGCTGCTGCGTCCCGGTGATATCGTCACGCATTGCTATACCCCTCGGCCGCACGGGATCGTGGACGAAAATGGCAAAGTGCTTCCGGAGATTCGGGACGCCCGCCAGCGAGGCATACTTTTTGATGTTGGTCACGGCACCTTTCACTTTGGGTTCGATTTGACGGAAAAGTGTTTGCAGCAGGGCTTCCTCCCCGACTCCATCAGTAGTGACCTCGCCGGAAGGAGTGTCAACGGGCCTACGTTCGACCTGCTCACAACTGTTTCGAAGTTTCTTCTGCTCGGATTGCCCCTCGACAATGCGCTCGAACTTGTAACCAGCAAGCCGGCTCATGTCTTCGATTTTGGTTTGGAACTCGGCGCTCTGAAGCCCGGCGGCCCCGCGGACATTTCCATCCTGGCACTTCCGGACGGAAAGTTTGAGTTTGTGGACTCCCTGGGAAGCAAACGCGCGGGACGCCAGGAATTGTTCGCTGTGGCCTCCATGCGGGACGGCAAGCTGATTGAACTCAATAAGGACACTCAACCCGGCAAACCCGAGAGCCGATGAACTTTGGCTAGTAGGTTCCGGGGGATACGTAAGGCAGCGTCCGCGCGAAAAGCCACATCAGGAACAGTACCAGTGGAATGTTGACAAGCAACTGCAGCGCCGTGTACCCGACGATATCGCGCGCGCGAATCCGCAATAGCCCTATGAGTGGCAGCATCCAGAAGGGGTTAATGAGGTTGGGAAGTGCCTCGGCCGTATTGTAAATCTGGACCACCCACCCCAAGTTTACGTGCAGTTGATTTGCCGCCGCAAGAATGTAGGGCGCTTCAATCACCCACTTGCTTCCACCCGAAGGTACAAAGAGCCCGAGGGTGGCCGAATATATGGCAATCACCACCGGGTAGCTGTTATGGCTGGAAATATGGACGAAGAATTCCGCGATTCGCGTCGAAATGGACGATTTCGTGATGATCCCGAAAATCCCTGCATAAAACGGGAATTGGATGAGCACGCCTGCGGTCGCAGGTACCGACGCGGTGACGGCCCTCGCGAATGATCGAGGTTTCCAGTGCAGTAGAAGCCCCAACATAATGAACATAAAATTGTAGGTGCTCAGGTCGAACGCGGCGAGTACCCCTCGAGCAAGGAAAATCTTGGCCAGATAGCTGAATCCCAAGGCACAAATCAGAACGGTCAAAATACCGTTGTGCTCCAGCCACTCTCCAGGTGTCTGCGCCTTATCGGCCGTCGGCGCCTCCGCCTCGAATTTGACTCCCAGCATTTCCACCGTTTTCGCTTCTGCTGCAGCCGGAGCGGACAGATAGGCAACCAACACAGAAGCGGCAATCAGCACGACCGCGGTCATCAGGCTTTGCCAGGTGAAAATCGTATGAGTTAGCGGAATCTGGCCGCTGATCTTTAGAATTGCCGGTGGGATGGATGTTGGGGTGGCCATCATCAGCGCGGCAGAGGAGGAAAGCCCCAGGGCCCAAACAGTACCTACGCCGAGATACGCCGCGGCGCTGGCCGCGCGGTAATCCACGCTGCGGTTGTTTTGGGCTATTTCACGCACCAGCAAGGCGCCCAGAATAAGACTAAATCCCCAGCTGAGCAGCGAACTCGTCGTCGAGATCAGGGCCACAAAGGCCACGGCTCCCCGGGGGGTTTGCGGAATGCGCGCCAACCACCGGATGGCTCCCCTGACGGCGGGGGAACTCGCCACAACGTATCCTCCGATAATAATCATGGCCATCTGCAACGTGAAGGGGGCTAGCTCCCAGAATCCGTCGCCGAAATTTTTCGCCAGGTTCCAGGGCGTTTCTCCGTTGCTAAGGCCTGCCAGGAAGACAATTACGATCGCGACAAAAGCAAAAACCAATGCATCGGGAAACCAGCGTTCCGCCCACTCAGCCAGTGCGATGGCTAGCCGCGGAATCTTGCCAGTAGTGGCCGTTGGGGATGTTGAAGGATGGTTGGTTTCAGGTAGCATGCGCACCTCTGAATATCACGATTGAGTTCGACCAGGGAGGAAGGCCCACGATCCATCAACGAGAGGGCCGTCGGAGGCACTGTTTTTGAGCATAGTTGTAACAAAAACACACGCGCCCGCAGAGTTTCTCGCCGGGTCAGTGTGGGAAAGGCACAAGAATGGATTCAGCGTCTTTTTGCCCCGGCGTTCGCGCCACATTCATTACCATCGAAAGAAAAGTGTAGTAGCCGTTGATGCCAACCATGTCGATGATGCCCTGTTCACCGAACTTCGCCAGTGCCTTTGCGTAGATGCCATCGCTGACGCTCTTGTTGTGGTGTAACTCGGTACAGAAGTCATAAACGATGGCCTCTTCCTCAGACAGCCCTGTGGGGCGTTGGCCATTGGCAATCGCTTTGACGATCTCGGGACTTATCCCGGATTTGAGGGCAATCGCGGCATGCACGCCCCATTCGAACTGTTGCGTCCATTCGCGGGCTGTAATCAAGATGGCTAACTCGCTGAGTCTCGGCGGCAGCACGCTCTTGAACCGCAGATAGTCCCCCATAGCCTTGGCCCGCAGCATTACTTCCGGGCTGCGCAGCATCGGAATGAAGGGACCCAAGGGAGGCGTTCCGCGTCCCGCGACAAACTCAGCCACCGCTTTCTTCTGGGCTTCTGTCAGCTTGTCGGACGGGATGTCTGGCATACGATCCTGCGCCGGTGTGGTCATACTGAGGCACGCGAGAGTTAGCGCGAGCAGGATTAAGCTCAAACAGGCCATCCTCGTCGTGATCTCCTTCACCTTATATTTGTGCACATCTAGCACCTTCGGCCTCCCGGGGAATTAATCTCTAAGTAGAGGGTAATTAAACAGAACGCCCGTGAATCGGTCTAGCACAGGACAAAGAACCTTTGGACACAGTTAAGCTGAGTCAGCGCGAGCATGTGGGCTTCCCGAAACGAAACAGGTCAGGTGAGTCGGCTCGGCAAGTGACTGTCGTAGGCGTGGCCCTGGGAAAGGCGACATGACGATTACCGCAACCCGGATTTGCCGGGGGGGCGCGTTCCCCCGTTTCAGTGCGCCAGGTTACTGAACGAGACGCCCTTATTCTCCGGCCCCAGTGCAAAGACTAAAGAACCCATAAACAGCACGATTGCGGCGAGGGTTCCCATCGCTTGCGCGTAGCTCAGATGCTCGCCCAGCACCGCTTCGAAGTAAGTGATGCTTGAAGCGCAGAGTACGCCAGTCTGATACGCGAGACCTGGGAAGAATCCACGCAAGCTGCCGGGAGTGAGCTCGTTCAAATGCGCCGGAACTATGCCGGCCGTCCCTTGTACAAAGAACTGCATCAGGAAAACACCCAGTACAATCAGGGCGACGTTGGGCGCGGCGATCCACAAGGGCACCACAATGAGTCCGCCGAGCGCCGCGGTGACCATGGCGGATTTTCGCCCGAAACGATCTGAAAATATCCCAAAAAATAACCCACCCAGCAGCGCCCCGATCATCGAGAGGATGGTAATATCGGCGGTCGTGCGAGCGGAATAGTTTCGGCCGTGCTGCAGAAATGTAGGATACATATCCTGCGTTCCATGGGCCATGAACGCAACCATCGTCATCAGCAGCACAAAGTACAAGAACCGCCGCCAGTGCTGCAGGGCCGCGCGCCCATAGTTTTTCCAATCCGTGCGGTGCTCGTGCCACACGGGCGATTCCTTCACCTTCGAGATAATGAACAGGGATAAGAGTGCCGGAAGCCCTCCGAGGTAGAAAAGGGCTCGCCAGCCGTAGTGCGGATAAATGGCGCGAAATGCCACAGCCGCCAGCAGATTCCCGAGCGTGTAACCTTCCTGAAGGAGGCCAGAGAAGAGTCCCCGCCATTTCGAGGAGACCGACTCGAGTGCCAGTGCCGCGCCCACGCCCCATTGGCCGCCCAAGGCAACGCCAAACAGCATTCGCAACACCAAGAAAGTTCGATAGTTGGGCGCCAATCCCGATAGCACCGAAATGACTGCATAGAAAAGGATATTCAGCACCAGCGGCACGCGCCGGCCAACACGGTCGGCCATCACTCCAAAGATCATCGCACCGACCGGCCGCATTGCCAGGGCGAGTGCTATGGTCAACGCAATCTCTGGGCGGCTCCTCGAGAAAGTCTTCGCCACGTCGTCAATGACGAACGTCAAGACAAAGAAATCGAAGGCGTCGAAAGTCCATCCAAGGAACCCCGCAAGGACGGCGTATCGCTGATTCGCGCCTTCTGTAGACCCCGGCCTGGTCATGTTCTCACGATTGCGAGCCGCGCAGGTCGCTGGACTGTGCGCGGCTCTGGGCTGCGTCGCACTTTCTCATCGCGCGGGTGGGCTTTGAATCTCATGGACGGTGCTTGCTTCGCCTCTTCCGAGCGGATCCGTTTGCCGCAGACCCACGTCTGGCTTGATCCAGAACGCCAGAATCGCGCCGAGCAGTAGCAGTCCCATGCTGCCGATAAATGGCAGGTCCCAATTACCGGTTTTGTCGATCACATAGCCGAAGATCAACGGGGAAATGATGGCGGCGAGGGGCGATCCAATGTTCATGAGCCCGCTCGCGGAACCCGAGTACTGTGGAGCTATATCCATGGGTATGGCCCACATTGGCCCGATTGTGAACTCCGAAAAGAAGAAAGCCAGACTGAGGCAAATGGCAACCCAGACAAGATTATGCAGGAACAAAACAGGCGCCATAGCGGCCAAAGAACAGAGAAAGCCCCCTACGACCAAGTTCCGTCGCGCTTTAAGCCGCTTCCCGGTCTTTATCAGGATGCGATCGCTGACGATCCCGCCAAGGGTGTCACCGATTACACCGGCAAAGAAAACTCCGGCCGAAAAGAGCGCGGAGCTCTTTAAGTTTAGTTTGTAGTTGTGAAAAAAGAAGGACGGGATCCATGCCAGGTATAGCCACAGCGTCCAGCCATAACAGAAATAGACACCAGTGACCGGAAGCATCCGGTGCGCCAGACGCATCCAGGGCACAGGATCTTTGTTCCTCTCCGTCCGCGAGGCATACGTCGGGAGCCATGCCAATTCTTGCGTGGTGATGGCTGGGTGATTCCTTGGATCGTCAACGAAGTAAAATACCCAGGCGATCGCCCAGATGAGGCTGATGATTCCGAGCACGATGAACGATCCTCGCCACGTGGTTGCCGCCATCAACCAAGTTACGAGTGGCGGCGTTAGCGCCGTGCCCAGGCGAGAACTTGAATGCGTGATGCCCTGGGCGAACGCTCGTTTGCGTTCTGGCATCCAGTCGCACATGGCTCTTGTCGCGACGGGAAAGGTTGCGCCTTCTCCCAACCCAAGCATGACGCGGGCAAGCAGAATTCCCGTCAGGCCACTGACGATGCCGGTGAAAAGAGTTGCCGTTCCCCAAATAATAGCCGCCGCAGTCAACACCCTTCGGGGTCCAAATTGGTCGCTCAGCCATCCGCCGAAGATCGTGAAGATTAGATAAGGGTAAGCAAAAGCGGAAAACACCAGCCCGACTTGGGTATTGGTGAGATGAAGATCCACTTGAAATATGGAAGCCGCGGTACTCACGTTGACGCGGTCGATGTAAGTAATGCCATACATCAAACAAATTAAAATGAGCACGATGGTCGTGGCCGATAGCACTTTAGGGCGCACGCTTACTTCCGCCAATTGAATTGCCACAAGTCGCTCCGTTCGAATGGCTAAGGCTGTTGGCTCGGCTCACTCATCATCTTTGGAGCGAGGTGATTAAGGGCCGCGGTTACGCCGCCGCTTTGGTGGGGGACGCCGGCAAGCCGGAGACCCATTTCGATTCCACCCAGCGTCCCGGCCAGCATCAGATCGTTGAAGCTGCCAAGGTGCCCGATGCGAAATACCTTGCGCGCAAGTTTGGACAGCCCCGCGCCGAGGGACATGTCAAAATTCTCGAGGATGATCTTTCGAAGTTGGTCCGCGTCATGTCCGTCAGGCACGATCACGCCGGTCACGGAACTGGAATATTCTCGAGGTTCTTGGCAAACGATTTCGAGACCCCAGGCCCGCACGGCTGAGCGAGTTGCCGCCGCGTGCCGCTCGTGCCGGCGAAATACGTTCGATAACCCTTCTTCTTGAAGCATCAAAAGCGCTTCCCGCAAACCGAACAGCAGATTTGTGGCTGGTGTAAAAGGGAAAAATCCAGCTTGGTTTGAAGCCAACATCTCTTGCCAATCCCAATAAGACCGCGGCAGCCGGGCCTCCCGGTTGGCGGATAGAGCTTTGTCGGAAACAGCATTGAAGCTGATACCCGGTGGAAGCATGAGTCCCTTTTGCGAACCGGCGACGCAAACGTCCACCCCCCATTCGTCGTGCCGGTAGTCGATGGAAGCGAGGGAAGAAATCGTGTCTACGAACAGGAGCGCGGGGTGGCGGGCGCGATTCATGGCCTGCCGGATTTCGGGGATGCGACTGGTCACGCCCGTGGAGGTCTCATTGTGCACCACCATGACCGCTTTGAATTCGTGGCGGACGTCCGACTTTAGGCGGGCTTCCAACTCTCCGGGATCGGCGCCCGTCCGCCAGGTTCCCGGCACGTACTCGACCACGATCCCGAATCGTTCGGCAAGCTGCCGCCAAAGTTGTGAAAAATGTCCGGTTTCAAACAACAAAACACGATCGCCCGGACACAGCGTGTTGACGATTGCTGCTTCCCACGCTCCGGTCCCCGAGGCCGGATAGATGATTACCGGACTCCGCGTCTGAAAGATTTTCTTCAAACCTTCTAGTACTTCTTTGCCCAACATCGCAAATTCCAAACCCCGGTGGTCAATGACCGGACGATCCATGGCGCGCAGGATTCGTTCCGGAACATTCGTGGGCCCGGGGATTTGCAGGAAATGGCGACCTGAGTGAATCATCTTCATGGGGGGCAAGGCTATGCCGATGGAGCAGTCTTCAAAAATGTGTGCCATTTGTCTGAAGCCTGTGCCTAGTGATCGACTCCTGCTGCCCGACCTTTCTTCTCGTCTCCGCGATTGCGAAGTGAGATTCCTATTGTTCGTGTGCCGGTGCCACTTCAAAAGATGTCAGTTGATCGTACGCAGGCAGAGTGAGGAACTCGATGAAGTGTTGGGGTTCGATCAAATGGAGGAGTAATTGGGAAGCCTGACGATAATTCCCGGCTTCAAGAGCCGCGTCACCCGCGGTTCTCCGCACATTGGCGAGCTCTTCGTCCAGGAGCTTGTCGCACAGAGCAAAATCGATCAGGCGGCCGTCTTTCAGATGAGCCTTGTGATGTATCCACTGCCACAGTTGAGAGCGGCTGATTTCCGCGGTGGCGGCATCCTCCATCAGGTTGAAGAGCGGGACACATCCGACGCCGCGCAACCAGGACTCCAGATACCCCAGACTCACCGCTATGTTTTGTCGCAGTCCGGCTTCCGTGATGTCCCCTTCCGGGACGGTGAGTAGGTCCGCAGCGGTCGCTTGAAATTCTTCCAGCTTGCGATGGATTTGGTTCGCCTGCGGCATATGCCGGTCAAAAACCTCCTTGGCGAGCCCCACCAAACCGGGATGGGCGACCCAGGTACCGTCATTTCCGTCGGTGGCCTCCCGCTCCTTATCGGCGAGGACTTGCACCATGGCTGTCTCGTTCGCCGCCGGATTGTTCTTGATGGGGATGAATGCGGCCATGCCGCCGATCGCGTGCACTTCGCGCCGGTGGCAAGTCTTGATCAGCAACTTGCTGTACGAGCGCATGAAATGCGTCTTCATGGTTACCAGGCCGCGGTCCGGCATGACAAACGATGGGTCGTTTGAAAATTTTTTGATGGCGCTGAAAATATAATCCCAGCGGCCGCAATTCAATCCGGCGGAATGCTCCCGCAACTCGTAGAGGATTTCATCCATCTGGAAAGCGGCGAGGATGGTCTCGATGAGGACGGTGGCTTTGATCGTGCCGCGCTTGAGTCCAAGAGCCTCTTCGGCGAACAGAAACACATCGTTCCACAGCCGGGCCTCGAGGTAACTCTCCAACTTCGGCAGATAGAAATAGGGTCCGGTGCCACGAGAAAGCTGTGCCTCGGCGTTGTGCCACAGGAACAATCCGAAATCGAATAGCGCGCCGGATATCGGCTGGTTATCGACAATGAAATGCCGCTCCGGCAGGTGCCAGCCGCGGGGTCGCACCAGCATCACGGCGAGGCTTTCGTTCAACTTGTAGACCTTCCAAGTCTGCGGATCTATGTAGGTCATGGTGCGGCGGACGGCATCCTTCAGGTTACGCTGGCCCTGAATCAGGTTTTGCCAGGTGGGAGTATTGGAGTCCTCAAAATCCGCCATGAACACATTGGCGCCCGAATTTAGCGCATTGATTACCATTTTGCGCTCGACTGGCCCGGTGATTTCAACGCGCCTGTCCATCAAATCGGATGGCAAGGGAGCTACGGTCCAATCGCTGTTGCGGATTTCTGCGGTTTCCGGCAGGAAGCCAGGGCGTTCGCCGGCATCGAGCCGGGCCTGGAGTTTCTCGCGATCCGCAAGCAACTCATTGCGCCGCGAGCCAAATCGCCGATGCAGTTCCACGATAAACTTCAGAGCATCCGGAGTCAGTATTCCGTCGAACTCTTCATTGGGCGCAGCCAGGATTTCGACTCCCGGCAGCGGCGTGGTTTTCGCAGGATTCATAGCAGTCCCAGCCGGGATTTAAGGCGGTGCGCCTTCAGCATCCCTGATTCCACTTTCTTGCTTCTCTTAAGAGCATTTAGCGTTGCGCTTTCGAGTCGCGCATATGCTACGACGGCAGTTAAGCGGATACCGACAGCGTTCGTCTAGCACGAAACAAATGCCCTTGGCACGCGCCTAAGCTGGGTAGGGATTTCCTCGGTTCCCGCTGGCAAGGCAAAAAATGAATCGAAATAGGCGTTTAACGCGGCTTTCGCTCGTACCTTGCACACCATCAGGCGGCAACACCTGCCTTGCGGAGAGTGGCCTGAAAAAAATCAGGAAAACCTGCATTATAATTCGCAACGGAACGCTGCAAACTCAGATAGGGAGGGAAAGTGAAACGAGCGATTGCGTTTTTCACAATCTTGGCCGCTCTTCTTGGAGCTGAAGCCAAATGTCAGGTGCCGGGGCCGTTGCAGTTGACTCAAACAATTCCAATGCCAGGGCTCAAGGACGGTGATTTTGACCACTTTGCATTGGATGTTCCGGGCCAGCGAATGTTTCTCGCAGCCGAAGAGAATTCGGCTGTCGTCGTTCTGGATATGCGCACCAACAAGGTTTTGCGCATCCTTCGGGGTCCCAAGGCGCCCCATTCCTTTGCGTATGATTCCGATGCCAAGAAACTCTATGTCGTTGATGATGGCGGTCCGAATCAGGTCGAGATCTACGATGGCACAACGTTTAAGTTGTTGGGGACGATTCCCATGGAGGCGCACGCCGACGCCAGTGTTTACGATGCGGAGAACAAATTATTTTACGTGGGTAACGGGGGGAAAGAGGCGGAGAAAGACTACTGCTTGATCAGTGTTATCGACACCACCCGCGGCGAGAAAGTAGCCGACATCAAGGTGGATGACGACCGGGTCGAGTCCATGGCCATCGAGAAATCGGGCTCCCGATTGTTTGTGAACATGTACAACAAGGGCGCCATTGCAGTGATCGACCGCAAGGAACGAAAAGTCATTACGACTTGGTCCATCACCCAGGAAGGTCGTTTCAATGGACCAATGGCGCTTGACGAACCCGACCATCGCTTGTTTGTGCTGGCTCGCGATCCCGGCAAGGTGGTCATTGTCAATACGGACTCCGGCAAAATAGTTGGCGCCCCGGCCTGTGTGGGCAATTACGACGACGCGATCTACGATCCTGAGACCCGGCGTCTGTATCTGGTGGGTGTTCCTTTCCTTAAAATATTCCAAAAGAACGAGGAAGGTGACCGCTACGACAATCTGGGCCAGGTCCCAACGGCCTTTCATGCGGAAACTGGAATTTATGTGCCGAAGCTCAAGCAACTCTATATGGTGGTTAGCCACCACGGTGCCACCGACGCGGTGGTGCAGATTTACAAGGTAGTCCCTTAAGTTATCTTCATCATCTTGACAACCGCTTGCTGAGGGGCCCGGGTGGATTTAGGCGAGTGTTTCTCGATCCACGCGAGCCTCTAAAAATAGTCTCGAACCAATAGGGGGATTCCGTATGTGGAACTTTCAGGAACATCAGGTGGCGGGCGCCAAGAAACTGCGTCCGCACTTCTTTGCCGTTGCCACCGCCGTGATTGCTTGTTTGTTTTTTGTGCTCACCGGGCGCCTCTTCGCCCAACAGCCGACACTGCACTTGAATCCCGCCATTGAGAAACTGGCTGCGGGGCAACCCATGATTGGCATCCAGACCGACGATATGTCCCTGCAGAACTGCCATTCACTCGCCCGGCTAGACTTCGACTACGCGTACGTCGACATGGAACACGGGCCGTTGAATCTTGATGGCCTTTCCTTCTGCATCGCGGCGATGGTTGACAAAGCCGAAGCGCTCAAGAAGGGCAATGCGCAGCCTAAGGTGGCGCTGTTTGCCCGATTCCCGCCCTATGGACGCGATCTTGAAAGTAATGACTGGTTCGTGAAACAGGTTCTCGACATGGGCCTTATGGGGATCATCTTCAATGGTGTCGATAACAAGGAGCAAATGACCGGTCTAATCCGATTCATGCGTTATCCGCAGCAAAAAACGTCGAAGTATCAGGAACCTCCTGGCAAGCGTGGGTACTATCCCGGAAATGCTATCTTTGCGTGGGGTATCTCTCCGGCGGAGTATGAGCGGCACGCTGACGTTTGGCCGCTCAATCCGGAAGGTGATCTCCTGGCAATCGCCATGATCGAAACAACGGAAGGGCTGAAAAATGTCGATGAGATCGCGGCCGTTCCTGGGCTCGGCGCAATTTTTGTCGGTGCAGGGGGAGATTTACATCAATACCTTGGCGTGCCGCAAGACTCGCCGGAGGTGGAAGCGGCCCGGCAGAAGATTCTGGCCGCCTGCAAAGCCCACAACGTGCCTTGCGGCATCACCGCGAAGACCAAGGCGGATGTCGACAAGCGGCTCAAAGAGGGCTGGAGGATGATTCGAACGGGTCGCGGCGAGTAATTGGCACTTGGCAGTTGCCCGCCACGTTCCTCGCGGCCGGATACCAGCGCTGCCGTCGTCACGCTGGATTTATCTTGTTGGGAACCGGAATTTGCGGCAGAAATCTACGCTTATAAACCAGGATTGAGCGCCTAAATTCGATTACCACGGTGCCGTCCTGTTTGAACCCAGTTGTTTTCACACCCACGACGCCCATTGTGGGCCTCGATTTCGATTCCCGCCGGCTCAGCACTTCGGTCTGGGCGTAAACCGTATCGCCCTCGAACAAGGGTGCGGGCATCCGCACTTCCTCCCAGCCTAGATTGACGCCGTATCTCGAGACGTCCTCCACGCTTAATCCGGTAACCAGGGCCAGGGTTAGCGTCGAATTCACTATCGGCCTGCCGAACTCGGTTTGCGCCGCATAGTGCGCGTCAAAATGAATCGGGTTGGTGTTAACTGTGAGCAGGGTGAACCATGTGTTATCGGTCGATGTAATCGTGCGGCCAAGGATATGGCGCATCACCATTCCGACTTCGAACTCCTCAAAGCAGCGGCCTTTGCCGTAAGGTGAATCACTCATCTGTTCTTCCTCCCGTCAATTGATGTGTTCCAAAGATTTGATGTGCCATGCCCAGTTTGGCCTGGCGATCCTTATCCCATGCACGCTTGTGGCGCCCCGTTACAACTAATCAGCGGCACGCCGGCCGGAGCGGGATCTCGTTTAGCGGATTCCTCTCATCATTCCATCCTCCAAAGGCCCAGTTCGGCCAGAATCTCTTGCGAGTGTTCGCCGAGGGCGGGGACGCCCATCATCCGTGCGGGGGCGTTCCGGAGATTGTGCGGCGGTACCAGCGCGGGAATTGTGCCGTTCGGCGAGTCGACCTGGACCCAACGGCGACGCGCGGCAAGCTGAGGATGTTGTATTACAGCTGCCACATCGTTCATCTCACCGTGGGCGATTTGCGCTTCCTCGAGGCGCCCGAGCACCTCTGATCGCTTGAGCGTACGCAAATACTGTTCGATGATGGTTTCGAGCTCGACGCGGTGACGCACACGCACCTCGTTGGTTACGAAGCGCTCGTCGTTGATTAGCGTTGGCATCGAAAGTACAACACTTGAGAAGCGATGCCATTCCCGGTCGTTCTGGATGGCAAAATTCACCACTCCATCGGCACAGGCATATACCCCATACGGCACAATCATGTTGTGACGCATGCCGGCGCGCTTCGGGATGCGCCCCGACCCTTGGTAAGCATAGAGCGCCGGCGTGACCCATTCCGTGAGGCATTCCAGCATGGAAATGTCGATGCGTTCTCCTCTGGCACTCCGTGCGCGGTTCAGCAGGGCCGCGAGAATCGAGGAATATCCGTATAGCCCGGCGGCGATGTCGGCGATCGAGATGCCCACTTTGGCGGGAGTATCGGGGCCGCCCGTCAAATTCATGACGCCTGATTCCCCTTGAACCATGAGATCGTACGCTTTTTTATTGCGGTAAGGTCCATCGGAACCGTACCCCGAGATGCCGCACCAGATCAGTCCCGGGTTTGTCTGGGCGACGGATTCGTAGGCAAAGCCAAAGCTCTCCACCGCGTCGGGCGTGAGGTTGTGGATGAACACATCGGCGCGTTCAACTAATTTTGCGAGGGCTAGGTGATCCTTCGCTTTTTTTAGGTCGAGCGTTATACTTCGCTTCCCTCGATTGAGCCACGCAAAATACGCTGACAGTCCATTGAGCGCGCCGTCGTACGCGCGCGCGAAATCGCCGCCGTCGGGCCGTTCGATCTTGATAACGTCGGCCCCCATATCCGCCAACTGGCGGGAGCAAAACGGCGCGGCGACCGCTTGCTCGAGCGCCACCACGCGAATATCCTTCAACGGCAAATTGGAATCGGCTGTCATGGATGCATCACGGGCGTTCAAAAGGAACGCGGCATGCCCAATACGTGCTCTCCGAGATAGGCGAGAATGAGATTCGTTGACACCGGCGCCACCTGGTAAAGACGGGTCTCGCGGAATTTCCGTTCGACGTCGTATTCGGCGGCGAAGCCAAATCCCCCGTGCGTCTGCAAGCAGACGTTCGCGGCATTCCAGGACGCGTCCGCTGCAAGAAGTTTGGACATATTGGCTTCGGGCGCGCATTTCTCGCCGGTGTCGAATAACCGGGCGGCTTCATAGCGCATCAAGTCCGCGGCGCGGACGCGCACGTAAGCATCCGCGATGGGGAATTGCACGCCTTGATTTTTCCCGATGGGACGGTCAAAGACCACTCGCTCATTCGCATAGTTGCGCGCCTTGTCGACGAACCAGTATCCGTCCCCCACGCATTCGGCGGCGATCAGAATCCGTTCCGCGTTCATGCCGTCCAAGATATAGTTAAATCCAGCGCCTTCCTCCCCGATCAAATTCTCCGCGGGGATTTCGAAGTTGTCGAAGAATACCTCGTTGGTTTCGTGATTGACCATGTTGCGGATGGGGCGCACCGTGAGCCCCTTCAGGTGGCTGCCGCGAAGATCGACGAGGAAGATCGAGAGCCCAGCCGTCTTTTTCTTGACCTGCGGCAATGGGGTGGTGCGCGCCAGAAGCAGCATCAGATCCGAATGCTGCATCCGCGAAATCCAGATCTTTTGACCGTTGACCACGTATCCGTGGCCCCTACGCTCGGCAAACGTCAAGGTCTTGGTGGTGTCTGTTCCGGTGGATGGCTCGGTGACGGCGAATGATTGTAGTCGCAGTTCGCCCGCGGCGATCACCGGCAGGTACCGTTGCTTTTGCTCCTCGGAACCATGCCGCAGGAGCGCGGCCATGATGTACATCTGCGCATGACACGCGCCGGAGTTGGCGCCCGAACGATTTATCTCTTCGAGGATTACGGAAGCTTCGCAGATCCCCAGCCCGGCTCCGCCATAGCGTTCAGGAATCAGCACCGCCAGCCAGCCGGCCTTGGTCAGGGCGGTGACGAATGCCTCTGGATACGCCCTCTGCTCCTCGATTTCCTGCCAGTATTTGCTGTTGAACGAGCCGCACAATTCTCGGATGGCTTGGCGGTACTCCGGGAATTGACTGCTTTTGGGATTAATGTCGATCATCGTCTCGCGTGGACCTCGGCAAATTATTCGAGCAATAGATTGCAAAATAGGGTGGACATATCCTCACACTCTTCCACGGAGTGCGTGGCTCGGAGCGCGGAGCTGGCGGTGTCGTACCCGAACCGGGACTCCACCAAGGCCAGGAATTTTTCTTCCAGTTGCCTGGTAGACACCGGGTTTTCCGGATTGCCTCGCGGGTAATCGCTCGATCCACGGAACACCGACCCGTCATTGAGGGTAAGAACAAGACGCGCCGGCCAAGCCGACGGAAACTTCTGGGTCAGGTCGTCAGCTACCCGCACACTCGTGCGCTGCAACAATTCTGCGACCGCGTAATCGCTGATCCCCTCAGGTGTGAATCGTTGCGGAGAAAACTGCTCCAGCGTCACGCGGCCTTCGAGTAACCCCGCTGCCACGCAGTAGGCAATGCTGAATTTCGCCTGAAATGGCGAACGGGGATTTGTTTCTTTGACGATTTCATATCCCGGCCCGTAAGTTTCAACCTGGACACCGGTCACCTTCCCCAGGACATCCTCCGACGACCATTTGCGCTGCGACCGGAGGTCGAGTGCGATGTCAATGGCGGTATGTGTATGCCCACAGCACGAATGCAATTTGTAACAGTTCTCGCTGATCTTCCACGTTTTGCCGAGACCCTCCGTAATGCGCGTGGGGTCAAACGAGGCGCTCATGGCTTGAAAGAATCCTCGTTCCCCTTCAAGGATTTTCGCGGCTCCCGTGAAGCCGGCGCGAGCCAGATCGGCCGATAATACCCCATTGAATGCTGCTTTCCCGGGGTGCAGATGCTTGCTCATGGTACCGTCGCTGTTAAATTCCCAGAGTCCCGCTGCCTGGGTGCCCGCGTTGCCGAGGGCATCCGCCATTTGCGTAGCGCTCAATTTCAGCAGGGAACCGGCCGCAACGGCCGACCCAAAGGTGGCCACTGTCCCGGTGGGATGCCAGTAGTGGTAATGGCTGGGAATCACGGCCTCGCCGATCCGAAGCGCAGCCTCGTAACCCAGGGCAACAGCCAGCAGGAACGCGTGTCCGTCCGCGTGTTCTTTTTCAGCGACGCCGAGGGCCGCGGGAATAATCGCGGCTGCGGGGTGAACGATGGATCCTTTATGAACGTCGTCGAGTTCGAGGATATGCGAGGCCACCCCATTGACCAGGGCTGCATTAGCCGCCGAGGACCTGCCGCCCGCGAACACCGTCGCTTCCTGGGCGCTGCCGAGGCATTTGGCGACTCCTTGCACCATGCGTGCCGCCGGTTCGATCGCCCCCGCTAAAGCCGATCCCAGCCAATCGAGCACGGAGCGCTTGGCGTCGGTGACGACCTGTGGTGGCAAATCAGCGTACCCCGTACACGCCAGCACCGTCGCCAATCGCTGGCTCAAACTCTCCTTATCGGAAGACTTCCCCGTAAGCTTGTCTCTTTCCGAAAGCATGGGTCTCACCTGTATCTTAAGGCTGGTCGTTTCAACCTCGCAAAACGCGGATAGTCGATCGATAGGTCTCTGGATTTATTTTTGCCGCGATCAGCACCGGGCCCGAATGGGTGGCCGTCTCTCTCAAGCAGGCCCTCAATGTCTCTTCGCTATTTGCCGTTACGCCCAACACTCCAAGGCCCGCACCCACGGATTTCCAGTCGATTGGCCCCATCGAAATCCCGATCGGTTGATACCCACGGTCGACTTGCTTGATTTTGATGAGGCTCAATTCACTGTCATCGAAAACAATAATGCGCAAGGGGAGTGCTTCCCGGGCCGCGGTTCGCAGATCCCCCAAGCACATCAGCAATCCGCCGTCACCCGTGAATGCCACGGTAGGTTTGGTCGGCTCGAGTAGCGTTGCGCCGATGGCAGCAGGCAGCGCAAAGCCCATCGTTGCGAGGCCGTTGGAAATCAAGACGCCGCTTGGTTCCAGGGCGGGCCACAATCCCATGACCGGCAGCATGAACGCGCCGGCGTCGACCGTGGCACGGCTCCCTCGATACACTTCCGCCACAAGTTCCACCACCTGGTGTGGCAAGAGTTCGCTGGCTTTGCCGCACGGGCGCAACTTTTCGCGATTCCTCTGGACCAGCGAAAACAATTCTTCTGACCTCCACCCATCACGGGATGGCAAGAACTCCGCGACCCCTTTCAACCAGGCCACGACATTACCCACTAATTCACAGGTGAGCGGGATGTGCTGTTGGTTTACGGACCAAGACGAAATCGCGATAACCGGTTGCTTGAGTGCCCAGGGCCTTGGGAGGAGTTCTACGGGGTCCAGGCCGACGGCTAGAAAAGTGTCCGCACGCTCGAGGAATTCGCGTTCGAGAGTTCCGTTGGTCAGTACGCCGGCGAACCAGGGATGAGAGTCCGGTACTACCCCCTTCGCTTTGTAGGTCACCAGGGCGGGAATTCGCAATTGTTCACATAGCTTCCGGACTTCGCTCGAAATCTCGGCAGTTCGGGCGCCCAACCCGATCAAGAAGAGGGGACGTTTGGCCCGGCGAAGAATCTCTTGGACGTGCAAAGGCATGCTCGGATCCGTCTGAGGCCGGAACGCCAAGGAGGAAAACTCCGCGAGATCTGGCGACTCCGCTGGGGCCGAGGCAATTTCGGACGAGACATCCAGATGAATCGGTCCGGGAGGGAAGCTCGCGATCGTCTCCACGGCGTCTTGCAGCTGTTGATCGATCTTTTCGGCGGAGAGCCTTGCGCTCCACTTCACCACGGGCGAAAAGACTTCTCCATGGGCGAACACCTGATGCTGCATCACGCCAGCGCTGGCCGCGAGGCAGTCCGTCAAAACGACCAGCGGAACTCGGTCAAGGCTCGCATTGGCGACACCGTTCATCAGCGAAGCCGCTCCCGGCCCGAGCGTAGCCATGCATGCGCCGGGTCTCCCCGTGATTTCCGCTTGCGCAGTGGCCATGAACGCGGATGCGGTTTCCGTGTGCGCTAGCGAAAAGGGCAATCCCGCGCGCAGAGCCGCTTCTATCAGGTCGGCGTTGCTTCCTCCTCCGGGCATGCCAAACAGGTGCTGTACGCCCATACGCCGGAGCGTGGCAACGATCCGGTCGGCATAACAGGTCTGCAAGGTGGTCTGAGATTTTCTCGAGCCTTCCACAAAATAACTCCCATTCTATAGCTGACATCTCCGGTAACTACGTATGTTTCAAGCGCGCGGAAGTGGACCCAAAGGCGTGCCCCGCGGAAAGGTCATCCGCAAACTGCTTGTCTCTCGCGTGCAACTCCTCAGCGAGGGTCAAGGCATCGGGGAGTCGCTCGGCGCTCACACAGACCACCCCAGTTTCATCGCCAATGATGAAATCTCCTTGATCTACCCCGACTCCGCAGACGGTTATGGGTATGTTCACCCCCGTCACGTTCACACGTCTTTGGCCGGAAATCGGCGTAATGCACTTGCTGGCGACCCACAATCCGGTTTCCCGAATAGCTGCCAGGTCGCGACATCCGCCGTTGATAACCACGCCCGCCGCTCCCTGATTGCGTGTTGCCTGGGCGGCCAGTCCGCCAAAAGTAGAAACTTCAGCCCCGCCCATTTCGATCACCAGTATATTTCCTTCAGAGAGCGCGTCGAGGAAGCTGCCGACTGCAAAGGCTTCTCTCGGGAAGGCCTGCAGCGGACCAACGGTTTCTTGTACGGTGAGCGCCACTCCGGCGACGCAACCGGAGCCACTTTGCAGCGCTAGTCCCTCAATCACGCCTGCGATCCCCAACTGGTCGAGAGCGTCGCTCCATGTGCTCGTCGCCAACGCGCAACAGCGCCGCAATAGGGCGCTTGTTGTCAAGTTCATCTTCATCGTATCGGCCTATCTCTGGTCCATTCGGAGAACCGATCGGTCGATGCTGGCAATCGTTGGCCGGCCCGTCAAGGCCATGGCCACCTCAAGTTCGCTACGCAGAATGTCCACCACCCGGCTTACGCCAAATTTTCCTCCGACCGCGAGCCCGTAGACGTAAGGCCTGCCAATCAACACCGCGGTAGCCCCGAGCGACAGTGCCTTCAACACGTCTGTCCCGCGACGAATTCCCCCGTCGACCAGCACGGGAATCCGGCCGGCGACCCTTTCTGCGACCGCGGGGAGTGCATCAATCGTGGCCGATACCGTATCGAGTTGCCGAGCCCCATGGTTGGAGACGATCACACCTGATGCACCGGCGGAAATCGCCGTTTCAGCGTCGTCAGGACTCAACACCCCTTTTAACAAAATGGGAACGCGGGCGAACGACCGGAGCCATGCGACATCGTCCCAAGTCACTTTGTCGGGAACAACGGGTTTATACCCGACTCCCGGTGGGCCATATTTTGCACTCGTGATTCCTGTGCGGTTTACGGCCTTAATATTGGGCGAGGTACTTTCGGCCCGCCAGATTCGATCTCGAATGCCGGTCACGGCGTCGTCGACGGTCACACAAAGCGCTTGGCAACCCACCCCTTCGACTCGCTCCACGTAGCTCCGAGTCAGGCCGCGGTCCGGCTTGATGAACATCTGGCACCAGAACGGCCCCGATGCGGCCCGCGCAATCTCTTCAATCGGGTAGGAAGAGGCGGCGCTGATCACCGCGGTCGCATAGGACAAGCCTGCTCCGCGTACGGTCGCGAGTTCCCCTTCAGGATGCATAACTCCCTGTCCGCCTGTCGGTGCCAGCAAAATCGGGAATGGCAGTTCATGTCCTAGCAATTTGGTGCGCGTATCGAGCGACGAAACATTCATCAAAATCCGCGGCTGCAATCGGATGCGTTCCAGGGCTTCACGATTCCATCGCAGGGTAGTTTCATCGGCCGCGCCACCCGAAACCCATTGATAAACATCCGGGTTCATGGACTCGCGGGCCATTGCCTCGATTTCCGGCAAGCTGTTAGCTTGCTCGAAGCGGGGGACGGATGTGGATTCGCTCTTGGAGTCTCGATCTGTGCCATTAGATCCGGGCCGGGAACTTTCCGCGTTCGGAGCGACTATGGCTGTTGTGGTCAGGCTGAGTCCTGACAGCAAGAGTTGTCTGCGAGAAGGCCGCGTCATGAAACTCCTGGAAAGGGCGTCACGCAGCAAGCTGCCGGTGTGGAGCTTGTCAGCATTGGTTCAGTTGCCCACCAAACGAAACATTTGGACCCGATGGCCGCCTCCGGTTGCCACGCCCGCTTCACCGCTCACAATATTGCCCTTCGAATCTACCGCTAGGCTATGCAAGCCGTTGAATTCCCCGACCTCGAAACCGGAGCGCCCAAAAGTGCCGATTTGTGCTCCGCTCGCATGATCCAGGATTCGTATCTCTTCGTCTCCGCAATCGCAGATGTACATGTATTTTTGCGCCGGGTCGGACGAAAAGCCCAATTGGCAGACGGCCCCGATGCCGGTGAGCCGGGCCGTTTTGCTCTCGATTTTGATGTTCCTCTTGAAGTTGCCCATCTTGTCGAACACTTCGATGCGGCCACCCAGACGGTCGCACACGTATACCAGCCCATCGTTCCCAAGAACGACGTAGTGCACTACTTTTAAGAACACTCCGCCTTCCCCTGCGTCCACTTCGGACAGCGTGCCTTGCCGTCCCCACTGGCGCAAATAGTGGCCCTCGTGGTCAAAAACGACAATCCGCCGGTTGCCGTAACCGTCCGAGATGTACACGTCGCCATTCGTTGGATCGACGGCCACACTCGAAGGAAGATTCAGCAGTTCGTGGCTCGAGTTCAGTGGGGCTCCGGCAATTGTTCCGTCGGAAGTATCGAATCGTCCCTTGGTGCCGATTTGCAATAACAATTTGTTGCCGTCATGAGTATATTTCTGAACGATGGCATCCTCGTTGCCGGCGATCCATACATTCCCCTGGTAATCGACGAAGCACCCGTGCAACTTATTCGGAAGAATCTTGCGATCGCCCCAGGAGTTTACAACTTGGCCGTTCGTATCAAACTCGATGATTGCCGGTGATGTTACGCCGAGGACCTGTTCTTTTGGCGTAAGATTCCCGCGGTTAACTGTGAAAAGGTGATCCTGCGCGTCGAAGCACGTGCCGCCGACTTCGCCAGTGATCCACCGATCGGGCAGGGGCTTCCGCCATTGTGGTTCGACCACGAACTTCGGTATCTCGCGCGTTTGTAAATCTTGCGCTCTGATAACCAGGGTCCACAAACTGGCTAGGAAAATGACAACTCCGAGACACATCAGCGCCACGTGGTTTTTTTTAATACGTATCGTCGTGTTTTGGGAATTCATGGTGCTAAGTAATTCTCCTCTACCCCTATCTTGGGAAACTCTAGGCTTTGGCCGGATAAAACACTTTGCCTGCCTTAACAGTTGCCGATGGCTCCAACTTCTGATGGGCGGTTCTCGTTTGACCTTCCGAGTCCACGAAGTTGAACTCACCGGAGCGGAGTTCAATAATGGCGACATCGGCTTCGGCGCCGGGTTTCAGAGTTCCGATTTCCAATCCAAAGTTGAGGGACCGGGCCGCATTAATCGTAGTACGCTCGACGACCTCGCGTAGATTCATGCCGAGGACCATCATTTTCGTCATGGTCGTCATCAGGTCAAAGACGGGGCCTCGCACGCTGCCGTTGCTTACGTCACTCGAAATCGTGTCTGGGATGAGCCCTTGTCCCATGCATTTCTCCGCCACCCGGAAAGAAAAGTTCGTTCGTCCATGGCCGATATCGAAGCGCACGCCACGCTTCTGTGCGTCCAAGACTTCGGGCAAGAGTTTCCCGCCATCATCTAGGATGCTGTTCGGACGGGGATTATAAATGTGAGTGACTATGTCGCGTTCCTTCATCATTACCAGGAATTCCTTCAGCGGCGTGTAGGAACCCCCGATGTGGGTGGTCAGCGGCAGGGAGGTCTCGTCGCAGGCAGCTCGTGCGCGCTTCATGGCCTCCATGTCATTGCTTCCAGGAATTGTGAACTTCCGGTCAATTCGAAGTTTGAAGCCCAACACCAGATCCTTGTTCTCGAGGGCCGCTTTGGCCGCGCGCTTGGGATCGCAAAACCGCAAGTCTCCGAGTTCTTCCATTCCCGGAGTGATCGACACGATCATCCCGATGGCTACGATATGTACCAGCGAGCGAACCCTGGTCTCCGACTTCTCCACGACAAACTTTCGCAGTGCAGGGAGTGTAAATGCCCCGGCGGATCCAGCATCGACAACCGTGGTAACACCGCGGCTTACGCAGCAGGGATCCGCTTCGGTCCCGGTCTCCCCTACGTAAGGGAGAACATGAACATGCAGGTCAATAAGGCCAGGCGTAACGATTTTGCCTTTTGCATCGAGGACTTGCTGGGCCTGTGAGGCGGGGATGTCTCTTTGCAGGAGTACAATCTTCCCTTCGCGGATGGCCACGTCGAGTTCTTCCTCGATGTTTTGCGATGGATCCACCACCTTGCCGCCCTTGATGAGCAAATCGTACGGCACGGAGTTAGGTGTGGTGGACTCGGCGTCAGGGGGGAGTGCCGACAAAACGATCGGAGTGGTCATCAAACTCAACATGTCACGGCGCGTAAGCAGGCGTTCAGACACAGGTTTCACCTTTGAATTGGGGCCCTTCATCTTTAGAGAACCTCTCAGGCAATCGTTCGATTGCCGCCAGCCGCAGCCAAAAAATTTCAACTTGTGACTGCTCAACTTGCCGCTGCGCTGTACTTGCTGAGTGGCTTGACTCTGAAGGTTATCATCACTTTTCTATTCCTTCGGCCACTTAGTCGTGGATTGTCACAGTTAAACGACTTGAGCTCCAGGTCGTCTAGCACGAAACAAAGGCGTTTTGGAACGCTCTAAGATTTTGACCAATTCTGGCGGAAGCTGCTCGGTGTGAAACCGGTAACTTGCCGGAAAGCACGGGAGAAATGGCTCTGGTCGAAGAAACCGGTCGCGAGTGCAACTTCAGAAAGAGGTATACCGGGCGTCTTGGACATCATCTGTTCGGCTTTTCGGATGCGCATCTGGCGTTGGAATTCACCCGGCGTGGTGCGGAATGCTTTTTTAAATGCCGTAACCAGGTACACCGGATGAACGTCGGCAGTTTTTGCCAGGATGCCGACAGAAAGGCCTTGCTCGCATGTGTCTTCGAGCTGTTGCTTCACTTGGGTAAGCCAGGCCGGGATTCGTTGGACTGCTGGAGCACGCTGCCGCGTAACCTGCGCCAGCATCTCCATCAAGATGCCTTCAACGGCCAGCGCGGAACAGGAATCGGCAACCAGATACTCCGACCAGAGTCGCTTGGCGAGCCAGGTCAGTTTCCCGTTGGAGAAATTGGACGAAACGTCCAGCGCGCAACGGTGTTCCGCAATCCGTCGCAAGAAGCTTAACGTAAACTCAATGACCAGGATATGGGTGGCGACATCATGGAAATGCACCGAATGCCTCTCGCCGGCCGGTCGAAATACTGTTTCGGCAGGGCGCCCTTCTTGAAACTTGGATCCATACTTCCCAGCGTAACTGCCCTTTAGAATGGAACAGAAATAAGGCTTTGTATGTACGTGATCGGGGAGGATGGTCTTCGGTTCGAATTGAACCTCTTTGGCGGTCACAAATTCTATGCCCGATGATTCCATGTGTGCCTACTCCATTAATTTAAAGTCCAGCTTTAGAGTTTCCCTGCGCATCTTCGGTCGCCCACAAGCAGTCGAGGCCCGTTGAAGCCATTTTTTAATTGTGGGTGAATTCTCTCCGAATCAGCGCTATACTCCCGCTCTGCAAAGATCGTAGGGAACAGGCCGCGATGCTATGGGGTATAGCGTTCGGCGTCCTGTGAAATCGATAAAAAAAATGTTAAGAAACTCTTTCGCTCTATATGCCTAGCTGTATCAAGCATTTATACCGCTTCGGTCCCTTTGAGTTGGACCCTGCTGAGCGCCTCCTTTCCTCTGACGGGCGCTCCGTTCCGGTGTCCCCAAAAGCCTTCGATATGCTGGTAGTTCTTGTGGAACGCAGCGGACACCTTTGCCAAAGAGAAGAATTGATGAGCGTCCTCTGGCCCGATTCCTTCGTGGAAGAAGGCAATCTTTCTGTAACGGTCTCCTCCCTCAGGAAAGTGTTGCACGACGACTGCGGTCAGCCGAGTTACATTGAGACGGTTTCCAAGAGGGGCTATAGATTCGTTGCCAGCGTCAGTCATGTGGTCGAACGCGGCAACCCGGAACCCGCAACCGAAGTTGCCCCTCAGGAACAGGTCATCGCAGGGCAAACGGAATCCGGGACTGCACGCGCGCCGAAGGGGCTCAGCAGTAGGCTCGCCACGCTTGCTGTGGTTGTCGTCATTGCCACACTTTTCCTTGCGCGCATCGTGAGGGTACGGGGTGGAAGCGCTGCCGCACCCGCTGGGAGCCCCATGGTCCGCTCATTGGCGGTTTTGCCGTTCCAGACCGTTGGCGACAAGAATGGCGGGGAGTATGTCGGTATCGCGATGGCCGACGCGCTTATCACCAAGTTAGGCAACACCGGGAAGATCGTCACCCGGCCCACCAGCGCGATTCAAAAATATGCGGACGGAGCGCAAGATGCCAGAGCGGCGGGGCTTGAGCAGGGGGTGGACGCGGTCCTGGATGGGCGCATCCAACGCGACGGGGACCGCGTGCGCTTGACCGTGCAATTGACTAGGGTTCGCGACGGCGCGCAGCTTTGGGCAGACTCTTTTGACGAGAATTTTACGGATGTATTTGCCTTGGAAGATGAGTTCTCCGACCGAGTCACCAGATCCATCTGCCTGAGACTTACGGGGGAGGAGGAGAAGCGAAAGCTTGCGAAACTCTCGACTAAGAATAATGACGCCTATCAGGCTTATGTTAGAGGCCGCTATTTCTGGAACAGGAGAACGGAGAAGGCTTTAACCACGGGTCTGCGCTATTTCCAACAGGCGGTGAAGTTGGATCCCCAATTTGCGGAGGCCCACGCGGGAGTTGCCGATTCCTACGCGTTGCTGGGGCTTTACGGTATACTCCCTCCGACAGAAGCGTTTCCCCCCGCGGAAGCCGCTGCCAAAAAAGCCCTGAGCATGGATGATAGTCTGGCCGAGGCGCATGCCACCCTCGGCTTCGTGTACTTCTATTACGATTGGAACGGCTTAGCTGCCGAAAAGGAGTTCCGGCGCGCACTCGAAAGCAATCCCAACTATGCGATGGCCCACTCCTGGAATGGACAAGACCTGGCAGCGATGGGACGCAATTCCGAAGCGCTTTCCGAAACGCAACTGGCCCAGCAGGACGATCCTCTTTCCTTGATCGTCAGTAGCAACGCCGGACTAATTTTGTGCTTGGCCGGGCGTTTCGAGCAGGCCATTGAAACGCTAAACAAGGCCGTGGAGATTGACTCCAACTTCCCGCGCGCTCATTTTCGGCTTGGAAATGTTTACGAGCAGAAAGGTATGCCCGAAAAAGCTATCTCGGAGTTTACCGAGGCTGTGCGGCTATCCGGAGGCGACTCTTCTTACGAAGGATCACTAGGACACGCCTACGCCCTGGCGGGAAACGTGGAACAAGCGAGAAGGATACTCGGCCTTTTGAAACAGCGGTCCGGTCGACAATACGTCCCAGCCTATGCAATAGCCTTGATCTACGCTGGTTTGGGCGATCGAGACTCGGCATTCGAATGGCTCGAAAAGGCGTACAAGGATCGCTCTGCCTCCATGGCACTGCTCAAAGTGGATCCAGCTCTCAATAACCTTCATTCCGATCCAAGGTTCAAGGAGCTGGCCCAGCGCGTTAATTTTTAGCGCTCGCATCCTTCATATTCTCTCAACTTGAGTAGGCCATCCATACGGAAAACTCCATTTGCAAGCAATGAGATTAGCCGGTGCTTCTTTCCGGTCTCGGATCTTTGCCTAACGAGATTTCGCGAATCGCGAATTACTAGGGGCTGAGCCCGCTCTGCTGGGTTGTTTCAAGCAAATCTTCAGAGTAACGTGGTGAAAGACATTGGGTCTTCACTCCTTTTCTGAGCTCAGAATTTCCCTCCGTAGGGTCAGCGGTGTTACATGCGAACCCTATTCCAGATGCCATCCTTCTCCCGGAGGAAGGCTTTGCGCGTCGAAACGCCGGAGGGGGTTCGAGTGTATTGGAGTTGCGCAGGACGTAGCGATGTTTCGCGCATTCGGAACCTGAGTTTTAGGGGAGTCTTTGTTGAGACAAGTACACCTCAGTCCGTTGGGGCGAAAGCAGAGATTGATTTTCTCGTAGAAGAAGGGCAGATCAGAACCAGGGCTGTTGTGCGCCACGTGGAGGGCGCTAGCGGAATGGGGTTGGAATTCACTGGCGTTGCTCAAGAAGACCGCCCCCATTTGGGAGCGCTGCTCACAAGGCTTCGCAGTTTCTCTCGGTCCCGACCCGACTTGCCTAGTTAACGCACAAGTGGAGCACTGGGGCGGCAGATGGTCCGCCATTACGGCCACTCCGCACCTTCCGCAATGCCATGCTAGTATTTTCTCGTGCCAGATCGTCGGTTTTATTCTCTTCGCTCGAAGAAGCCCTGTCGTTGTAAGCACGGCATCGGTGCTCATCACAAGAAAATCACATTGGGGGTGTTGACACATCCATGCTGGTTCCCGGGATGCAAGTGCCGCGACTATCGACCGGTCAAGAAGTAATTGGCTGTTGCCCTGTCAACGTGCCGTGATAGTACGTCCCCGCTATCCCACTTGTTTGATCGAGGTCGAAACAAAATATCCCTCGGGAAGTTCTTTCTGACAATGCTCGCAAATCAAACCGGCAAGAGCCAACTCCCTGGCGTCCTCGGGGTAATCGGCAGAGATCGTTATCGTGTTCAGGTTTTTTTTGAGGCACTCCGCCTCGGGACAAGTGAACCAATACTGAACTTCAAAGATTTTCGCCATGACATCCGCCCTTCCGAGCCCCAGACTATCGTAGATACGAACAGCCCATTTACACCATGCTAATATTTTGCGATGCTCGCTCCCGCTCTTTAACCCCAAGCTCGAAGGAATCTTGCCGTTGCAGCCACGGCATTGCCATCCATCACATCAAACGCACTCCGAAAGGAATCACTCATCCAGGCAATTGGACCTTCGTCGGTTCGATCACCACCGATAGCGTTTGATGCCCCGGCACCGTGTCGAAGGTCGCCAGACTCTTCGAAGAATGCAGAGAACCGCATCGGAACCGCGAAGAAGCGGGGGTAGAAGCAATAGAAAAGGCCCGGCGGCGGGGCCGGGCCTTGGCGTAAGCTGCCGCATCACCATTCGTGGGCATGACGCGGTACTTAAGCGCGGCATGTTTGCACCAATTAGAGCCGCTGGCAATAGGATTTTATAAAAGGAAAAAGCCCAGCTTGCACCGGGCTCTTCCAACCATTCGAGATTTGGAGATGCTGCGACTATAGCACGGCAACCCTGCCACTCTGTTGAAGTTCAGAGCGACGAGCGTAATTCGGATCGCTCTTCCTATTGTGCCGATGAGACTTTAGGTGGAAGGAACGGCCCGGCGACGATTGCGTCGGGAATCATCACCTCAAAATACTTCTCGCACCTTACACACTTAACTGATTGATGCGCCATTTGCCAGAATCCGGTTCGGGCTTGCATGTGTACGACCTGTTCTTGCAGACAGTGGTCGCAGGAAATAGTCATGGGGATGTAAGACGGCTTCATTTGTACTTGTGGCATGACCGACCTCCAGCCTCATCCTGCAACTTTCGATTGTCCGCGTCAATCGTCGCCAAAAGAGCACCACAGGGAAGCCGAAGAGATCTCAGGATTTATAAAGGGATCGGCCCAGTCCTTGATTGGGCCGCCCTTAGAGAGATATGCTCGCTCGCTCACGGTAACATCTCCCCAAGATAATGGTGGTGGTCTCGAAAGAGTGCAATCAGGTTTTTACTGTAGTATTTGCCACCGGGTAAAGAAAAAGCCCGGTTTTTGCACCGGGCTTATCAGGGGTAGCGAGACTGCATCAACTCGGGAGGCGACGCAATCCCGTGGTGCGCCATGCTTGCACCAACCAACGTTGAGGGCAACAAAAAATTAAAGAGAAAGCTCCGGCATGACTACCGGGGCTTAGTGGGTGGAAATATTTCGTTTACTTAACCGGTCTTTGATTCCACCAAGGCGCTCACTGGTATGCCGTCATACTTTCTGATAGCCCTCCATGTGACCGGGTGATCTTTAAGTTTCACTCCGACCCAATAACGATCGCCCGGTATCTTTTGACAATAGACAACGTTTCCGCTTGCCGCTTCTTCTTTAAAGGGAGTGAGCGTTATCTCGTCGCCGAGCTGCCAGACCTGTTTGGAGAATACGCGAGCACCGTGTGCACTGATATTATCGGTGTAGGTCCACTCTGCTCCATCGGTTGTCGTGCGGTTTAACTTCGCAAGGGATACTACAACGATGATAGGAAGCCGCTTTTCCGTTCTGCCGGTGAGCGTGCTGTCCTGACGCATGACCCAGGTCTCGTTTGCTGGAGACATTCTGATTGGCTCGCGGATGATTCTCGTATGTTACGGAAATCGATCCCTTCGCCGTCCCTTGGAAACCTCTTCAGCTACGCCGGGTCTTACGTGGATACCATTCCTCCGGGCCTGTAGCAATCCAGTGAAGACCTTAGTGGTTCCGGTACCGGCCACAACTGAGGTAAACACCTGATGGCGTCCCCTTTGCGACAAACGTACAATCGCTCTTAGCTAAATCCACAAATGCACTTGACCAGGACGCTCTTCCTCCGAGGGGCGTCCCTTTCTTCCCATGCTAGTATTTCTGTGTGGCCGACAACCGCTCCGCTCCACGCCGCTATAAGAAAACCTACCGCTGTTCGCATGGCCTTGCCATCCACGGAGTCAAACGCACCGCCGACCGAATCACCTATCCTTGCAACCATCCGGGCTGCGATTGCAAGGATTATCGACCAGAAAAAAGCAATTAACGCCTCACGATTGTCAGTCAGATTTCGCGGTTGTATACTGCGCTTAGTGTGTACTTTGGACGTATGAATTGGGGCGCTCCTCACCGTGGAGCGTCCCAACCTCTGACCGATTCGAAATCCGACCGCAATCCACACTCGACACCTTCTCGCGGAGTAGGATAGTTCTGTTCGCTAAACTAATGAGCGCCGACGCATGCTATCCCCTTTGCAACCACACTCGCAGGCCCACCTGTACCGCTCATCGTCCTCTGAAAATTATTAAACCTGAGTACTCTACCCGCTGACCGCCTTAGTACTTAGTTTCAGGACCTGCCTGATTAAGGCTTCCATCTGAAGAAGCGCTCGGGTTATTTCCGGGGACCTATATTTGTCCCCACCCATCCTCATCCTTCTTCTATGGGGAGCATTGAATCGATCCACCTGATGCGAAGGTGAAAGACAACCACAAGAAGTAATGAATAGGGGAGCGTAGATGATGGATTTTGATGCTGTGGTATGGACTGATTTTGTTTGCGGCGATTGGCAAAAGGGGATGCAGAAGGACTTGGGTAGGGGTTCCAAACGTTGCCTGGAGGCACTAGCGTCATGGCAGAATGTAACGAACGTGGTGAACGTGGACGCGAGCTACCAACGGCCGGCGGAAACAGTTCACGTGGTCAAGGTAGCGTTCGCAATGTCAGGTTTAACGCCCAGACCGTCGGAAACAGGCGGTTCGATCGAGCTGCTATTCGACAGCTTTTCCCACGCGGCCCTAGCTGGCATACGCTCGGCTGGCATGAGCATTCGACAGATGCTCTACCGGGCTGACCCCTATCAGGTCGATATCCAACTGGAAGCGGAGCCGGAGCACAATCGCCTGCTCGTCACTGGACAATTGTTGGACGTTAGCCATCCGGAGGTCGTTGGTTGCGAGGTGCAGGTCACGCTCTCGGATGGCCGGGAAAGCGTTGTCAACACGATGACAAATCAGTTTGGCGAGTTTCGCGGCGAGGTCGAAAACTCCGGCGACTTGGAGCTTTCCTTCCTTGGCCTCAGTGGAAAACCCATCGTCATTTTGCTGCGACGGGCGCTAGGTTGATTGTCCTGAGCGAAACATCTCGCTGGTCATCTCCTTGGCTGAGGGGCTCTATTGCTGTGAATGGACGGTTCCCGCACGTCGCGAGGGCGCGGCTGTGCCTGGATTGACCAGCGCAGCCAGTAATCTGAACCAACCCCAGACGCTGACCTTCTCAAACCGAGGCTGGAGGACATTCGTGTGGCCACTGGTAAATTCGGAGAAGTGGATTCGATCCCAAAATCGGCTGGGCAGATGTCCCGTAACGCGACTCACCGGGCGCGGTTAGAGTTTAGGCGTGGTGGTGCTGGTGTTCCCCTTGATGATGGCCGTGGCTGGTGCGAAAGAACCGGCCGTCGCAGTCCGCGCAGCGATACGGGTTTTGAAACAGCACATGGTGAAGCCACTGGTATCGCACCAATTGGGTTACATTTTGGGCGTTCCTTATCGCCGGAATTGCCGCAGGAATAGTGGCCTGCGTCAGAGTAATGAAGCCATAACGGCCTAGAATCTTTAGATCGCCCCGTACGCACTTCTCCGGTTACGGCGTCAATCAGGACTTGAACGCACTGATTGACTGCTGGATCACAATCCGCCATGCAACGATGAAAGAAACAAACCACATCAGCCCAAACAGAATTGCCCAAGCGCGGAAATTGTAGTTGTACGCAATCATCCCTTTCCAATGCACGACCACCAGCCCGCCTAGAAGCAGCAGAACTGTAATCCCGATGTAGAAAGCGCAGGTGAGTATTGAAAGTTTCAGGATGAACATATCTGGCAGGAACCTCCGGCAAGCGCCCAATTCTGCCATGCGGCGGTCGGACGTTCCAGTACCCATATGTACGGTTAGCGCGTTAATCAGGAGTTGACGCAGGCTAGCGGCTGGACATTTGAGCTTCACCTGCGATGAAATGCCCATTATGAATGACCTCCAGGAACTCGCGCTAAAGCTGTTTGAAATTGAAAAGAACCATCTGCTCCAAGAAAAGCAAGAATACTCTTGTGCGGTCGCCATCGTCCTGACCCCAGATAGGCGCTATTACGAAGAGGCAGAGTTTGATGACGAGGACGAAATGGACACCGTCTATGGAGCCATCGTCGAGCTTGCCAAAAGCAGAAATGCAACCGCAATTATTACGATAAACACGGGTCGGGAAAAAGACGTTGACGACGAAACGCAGTTGAAAACGTATTGGTGGGGCCAATTGGAGAGCGAGAATCAACCACGGTGCTTATTCCTCACTATCTCAGGGCCGGGGATAAACCCGTTGAGCATGAGCCTGCCGTTTTCGGTGAAAAACGAGCGCGTGATACTAGGCAAACAGAGTGAATTTGAGCCAGCCATTCTCAATATGTTGCCAAACTGGCCCTAGAGTACTAATACCCACTTTTCCGGTTAGGGCGTTAATCAGGACCTAGACCCAACCGGCGGCTCACGCGCTTGCAAGGAAATCAATGTTTGACTGCTCCTTCATTTCCTGGGGACAGGATGGGACACCACGTCCGACAGGCGGCGCAACACTACTCGTGCCCCGTATTTGTATTCCTTGCCGTACCCTTTCTCTGAGCCTACGCATATCCGTTTGTGGTCGCGCCAGACGTACGCCACATCAAAACGGCCTTCGTATGTTGCTTCAACATGCATGCCTTTTCGGACGTCTTCAAAGAACTTGTTGAAGGCATCATCACGCACTAGGTCAAAGCCTGGGTCGGGTTTTATCTGGTCCGGATAAACTACGATAACCGGCGTATAGGCAGAGCAATCTCTGTTTGTGAAGTCCTCAATCCAAAAGTCCTCGCCCATTTCGCTGGCACGTACAGCGACTATTTTCCCGGCGTATTGTTCAGGATGTTCTGCCAAGTCGCAAAGGGTCACCTTAATGGGAGGAACTCCTAGCTCTCTTGCATGTCCTTGCCCAATCGTCACCCAAAGACCTAGCAACATGACACAGTACGAGCACCATATTCTCATTACGGCTCTCCAAGTGAAATCATCCACGTTCACGCTCTTTTCTTATCAATGGATGACTGTATTCGCAAGGCCGCAACTCGCAAATCGGCTAAGTCCCGGTAAGTCGGCAAACCGGACAAGTTCGTTCCAGTACCCACATGGACGGTTACCACGTTAATCGGGACCTTGGCACCGTTTACGGCTTCGTTTTTCAGGCCATGGAGGCACAACGCTTGTCTCGCGCACGATCTAGTTAGCAAGTCGCATTGTTTCTGCAGATTCAAGCAGTAAATTGCAATTGTCCGATGAACGCGAACAGCTGAGCTTGCCTCGCCTAAGAAGTCTGATTTCACTGTCGTCTGGAAATGACTTCGAGAACGAAGTTGCTTCGATATCGGTTGTGAAAGGATGCAGGGCTTCGTCCCCGGAGATGAATTTCACGGCTATCACCTTGGGGCCGGGAACGACCAAAATCCAAAACTCTGCAACGCCGTCTACGCTGTGTGCATTCTTAATTTCAAGTGTCCGACTCTTAGCGAGCTTGCCTTGTGCTTGCTCAATCAGGCGATTCGTGTCTGCCTCTCCCCCTACAAGTCCGATTAGGCGCAGTCTTGTTTCGGGCAAAGCATTCGGGGCGGCCAGGGCCAACGAGTACATTTCGATTGCTTCTGCCTTCTTGCCCTGTCTTTCGTAGATTTGGCCTAAGTGGTCTCCAATTTCTCCAATACTGCGAACCTGCCAGGCGCTTCGCACGTATTTTTCGGCATCCGAGAGCATTCCCTGTTGGAATTTCACCCAGCCTAAGGTATCCCAATACGCACCAACGAGCGAAGCTAAGCGCATGTCCCCACTTGAAACGTGATCAAGCGAAATATCCTTCGTTTTCCCGACGGCGTATTCGGTGGCGGATGTTGCATATTTCTCGGCCTGGTCCAACTGCAAGTTATCGAGCGCCATCTGGTATGCCACCGAGTTTTTCCGCTCCGCGGTTGGCTCAAGCTCTACCGATCGATCGAAAGCCTCTGCTGCCTTTTCCGGTCGGCCAGTCTTCGCATAAGCAAGCCCCAGGTTGAACTGCACCGCGGCGCTGGTCGGCATGAGAGTGGCCGCGGTCTGCAACTCTGGGATTGCCTTTTCGGGTTGGCCGCTCAACACATACACACGGCCCAGGTTCAAATGCACCAGACTGTTATTGGATTTGGTCTCGATTTCCTTCTGATATTCGGAAATGGCCTCGTCATATTTCTTCTGGGCCATAAGGACATTTCCCAGATTGTAGTGGGCCCACCTAGCTGCCGGATCTAGAGCCAGGGCCTTCCGGAGCGCTGCCTCCTCCTTCTGCTGTTGCCCGAGCTTGCCATAGTCATATCCCAAGGCGTTCCACGCCTCCATGTAGTTTGGATCGAGTGCGACCACTTGTTCATACAATTGGGCGCTTGTCTCGTACTTTCCATCCTGTTCCGCTCGCTTCGCCGCCTCGTAGAGTGATTGGGCAGGGCTGCTGCCGGCTGCGGAGGCCTTCGCGGCAGAGGGAGAGGCGACAACTTGAACCCCGGAAGCGGGGCTACTACTGACTCCGATATAGCGCCGCGAGGTCTCGTCAATGCTCGTTGCCAGGCTGTTGAATTCCGAACGTTTGGCTCCTGGAATTTCGTGAACGACGCTCTTGAAATGGAATATACCGCGGAGAGCATCATTTTCCAGGGAATAGTTTGCGGTGAATTCGGCGAACTCAGTGTCCTGCTCCACATTTTTGGGAACTATCGGCTTGAAACCCTGCGGAAATTTCATGCTGACGTCATAAATGATGTCGTTGGGCGCACCCAAGGGCAGGGGATCCTTGGAGAGTTTCTGTTCTTCATTGAGAGCGGTAATGAAGAAACGGGGAGTGGGAAGAATGACACGATGTTCCTTCCAATCCGGATAGTCAGTGCGGTGGTACGAAAAATCAAGCCAGAATGGCTTGCGAGTATCGTCCGGCTGTGCAACGGAGACCTCACTAACGCTTCCACCTAAATTCATGCCCGTTGCTAGCTTCTGTGTCAGCTCTTGCCAGCGGTTTTGCGGAGTCGAATGATAAACCAAACGAAGGACGATCTCCCCGTCCCCACGCTCCTCGAGGTGTACTTTAGCGTCGAGCGCCCCTTGCGAATCGATAGAAGAGTCAATACGAACCCGCTCTACAGACGGGAAAGGTAAGTCCGGCGATGTGCTTACAAGAAGAGAGGGTGCGGAACCCGGAATAACCAAAACCTTTCGGTCACGCAGGTTGCGCATCAGCACGCCGTAGGGGGCGACTTCCGGGGTAGAGTCGAGAAAAAGAAAAGAATCGCCCCGGGGAATGGCCGTAATGACGTGATTGAAAAGACTCATCGTCGGGAAGGAAGGATCCACCCGGTACTGGGAGCTGACCAGGACGGGGTAAGCCGTAATTCCTACTGCCTGCAGGAGAGCTGCGAAAAGAGTGTGCTTGTCCTTGCAATCGCCGTAACGGTTTACAAAAACCTCGGATGCCGCGCGCGGCGTATACCGGCCATGGCCAAGGTCAATGCCAATGTAGCGGAATCGCGTTGAGACAAAATTGTAAATGGCGCGAAGTTTTTCGTCCTCCGAGCTCTTTCCTTCTATTAGCTTTTTGGCTTTGCTTTGAATTTCCGGAGTTACTGTCACTTTTGGCTGCTCAAGCGATCCAAACCAGTTCCCAATCTCCTTCCAGGAGAGAAACGAAGAGATTTGAATGTCCGGTGGAGCTGTGCCATGAAAATTCTTCTCCCATTCCGGGATCTTGGATTCCTCGAATTTCTTCAGATTGGCAGACTCAAAGCTGTATAAGCGCCGGCCATTTTCCTCCTGGATTAGCGGTTGTGGCCCCGACGTCCGAAATTTCACGTCCACCTTTGCCGGAACGTCCACCTGAAGCGTTTCCCGGAGGCAGATGCCAAAATGATAATACGAGTGGTCATACCAGAAGTGACCTGGCGCCATGGGTTCATGAATGATCCAGCGCAAATGCGCTTCCAGAACATCACCCACTGCGAGCGATTTGACGGCTATGTGCTTCTCACGCTCGTCCGTGTACATCGGAGCTTGGCTGCTAATGGCCGTGTCGAGTTCTTGAATGTCGGAAGGCGGTGTTTCGATGACTGTTCCGTCGGGCTTACGGACGTGAACAAAAAGGACTTCCAGAGACTCGAAACTCGATGCGAAGGGATAAGTAATAAGTCCGAATTCGCGGACCGCGGACTCCGATTGGACGCGGACCCTCAAGGTAACATCACGCTGCCCCTTGCCATCCGCCTCGAACCTGACCTTTCGCTCTATCTCTTCAAACACGTACGGCTCTTTGGAATAGGCACCGTCAGACTGCGCATTCAAGTTCGTTGAAACAGTGGAATTGGGATGATCCTGGGCTTTGCCACAGGGCAACATGCAAAAAAGAAAGAGAGTGGAAACCAGGCGGAAGGTGCGCATTTTGGACGTATCCAAGTATATACCAACAAAGGGGGTTACCAACGATAGAATCCAGAACACGAGGCTGCCTCCTGGTTAGTCGGCAAACCGGACAAGTTCGTTCCAGTACCCACATGGACGGTTAGGGCGTTTGCCAGGCGCTGAGAACAAATTTAGGACGATTTCTTAACCCATCCCTGAATTTTCAGCCCGAGTCCGCTCGCGGAAAAGTGCTCGCAAAAGGCAGACGTGAGGGATAGCTCAAAACACTTATCTCCCTTTTCGGTTTGTGGAAATATCGCGTGGTTAAAGACTATTTCTCCGCTTCCTTTTTCAGCGAGAAATTTCTTCCAGAACGTTTTGTTTTTGCGAAGGAACCTAACAACCTTTGGCAGAGCAAGCCGAAATTTCGCAGGAGAATTTCCATTCTGTAAGACCACTTTCAAATATGTCTGTCGAGCACGCTGGTTGCTGCCCGTAAGCTGAGGTTTCACGGAGAGAGCTTTGGCAATGCTCCTCGCACTGCGCGAAGGGTGGCTGAGAATCAGGTCGATGGTGAATGAATCCCGAAGCATTTATCACGCTCACCTTATCATGCTTTGGCTTAGTGCCTGCTCAGTCGGCTAACAGTCCATGTGGGTACTCTGAGCCACTTCTCCGGTTAGCGCGTTAATCAGGACCTAGTTGCAAGTTACGGTAGTTGTGGAGACTCGGATTCTTTTGGGAGAAGTTCGACTCGGAGGAGTTTCAAACCCTTCCCGTCAATCATTTCGTAATCGTAGAAGCCACAGTCCACTTCATTCGGGCAAGCATTGATTTTCAGGAGACGGCTATCAGGGTGGAACTCCATTCTTGGTGTCGCATCGTCGCCGCCGTGTTCTTGGACCCAATCAAAAGGAAGGCCCGCAACTCCAAGACCGCCGTACACTTTGCCGCTTATCGAATCCACGATCACAAATACATTACATTCCGTTCCGCACCCCCAACGAGGAATCGTATAATGGCCTGCAAACTCAACGTCGGAATTTGCTCCGCGACGGATTCTTGTGCGGAACATGCGGAATTCTTTTGTCATGATGGGCTTTGCGGGCTTCCCATAGTAGATTTTCCTGACCCGGTATTCGCGAAACCTAGGTCGTGGGGGACCCTCGTGCAGGTCCAGTTTGCCACGCTCTCGTTGCCCGTCCTCGATAAAGTGCCTGTCCTGGTAACGATAGTGCACGCGAATATATCCTTCCGAGCAGCAGTCACCCATGCTGTCACGCAATGGGCTCCCGTTGACATCGCAGACGTGGAAGGTGATGGGCACGAGGATGTGATTCTGGAGGGCGATGCTTATGAGAACCATTGGCTCGAAGTTGTTAGCGTGCATGATGGGGTTATTCAGACCATCTTTTCTGGCCTGGGCTATTATCTCTAGGGGCTGACTTCTGACCCGAAGCTCATTTCAGCAAAGACTTCCTTCTTGACTACTCCATGAGCCAAAGAGAAATCAAATTTAGGGCATGGGACAAGATTGAACAAATCATGTATGCCCCGACCGATCTGTTTCTCTGCTCCGACGGAAAGACGTGGGCTATCGACAATGACGGCCGCTACGGCAAGAGCCACCATCAAAACAGCGAAGATGTAGCTTTAATGCAATTCACGGGACTCTGCGACAAAAATGGAGAAGAGATTTATGAAGGCGACATCGTAGCTGGGTATTCCCACGATGGCAGCCGTGTTCTTCGCGCTCCGGTAATTTGGGCGCACGCTGGCTGGTACGTTGGTTATCTCCCGGACAACATTACGTCTCTTGCCGCTGTTGGCAAGCCGCAGGTTCTCGGCAACACCTATGAAAACCCGGAAATTGAATTACTCAAATGATTCCCAGGTGGCCAACTCCCGATTAGTCGGGTGGTCTCAATGGGTCGACGCAACACTTTCTTGGAGTTTACTCGCAGGAGTCTGAAAGCCTAAAGTTTGTCGTGGGCGTTGATTTAAGCGCAGTGCTACTTTGTCCAGATCCAACTGGGAATAGTCGGTTAGGTCTGTGTTCTTCGGGAAGTATTGTCGTAAGAGCCCGTTTGTGTTTTCGTTCGAGCCGCGTTGCCAGGGACTCTGCGGATCACAGAAGTAGACTTTCACATCCGTGGCCACCGTAAAGTCCTTGTGTTTGGCCATCTCCAGTCCTTGGTCCCAGGTCAGCGAGCGCCGCAGGGTAGCGGGAAGTTTACGAACGTGTTTACTCAATGCCCCCACAACCTCCGCCGTATCTCTGCTAGCCACCTTGACCAGCATGACAAAGCGCGAATGGCGTTCCACCAAGGTCGCGATGTGACTGTTGCCTGAGCCGCGCAGGAGATCGCCCTCCCAGTGACCCGGAATGGCGCGGTCCTCCACTTCAGCAGGCCTTTCGCGGATCGAGATGGCCTCAGGGATTTGACCGCGCCCGTCTTTGAAGATGCGAGAGTGCTGCGACCGGCGTATGCGGCGCTTGGATCGCAAGTGTTCCAGCAGCTCCTTTTTCAGCGCTCCACGGGCTTGAATGAACAGGCTTCGGTAAATAGTTTCGTGGGACACACGCTTGCTCTCATCATCGGGATACCGGGTTTTCAGCCAGCCGGAAATCTGCTTCGGCGACCAGTCCAGAATCAGTTTACTCGCAACGATGTCCCGCAACTTCGGGTTGATGGAAAGCAGGCAGCGCTTGGGCCGCAAGGCCGACTGCCAAGCTTCGCCGTCCGCTTGACTGGCTCGATACGCGGGACAGCCACCATGACGTGCGACCTCCCGGCTCACGGTCGATACGGCTCGCTCTAAACATTTGGCGATCTCACGAATCGACGAACCGGAAGACAACCCGCGAGAGATTTCCTCGCGCTCACGCAGCGTGAGCGCGAGGAGCGAGCGTCGCCGGACGGCCGGAGCAATCCCACCGTAACGCGACACCAGGCAACGAATGGACGAATGCTCCTTGCCAAAAGCGCGCCCGATCTCATGCAGGGTCTGCCCTGCCTTCCAACGACGCCACACATCGAGTTTCTGCTCCGCCGAAAACCCAAACCGTCTCCCTTGTTTCATAAACACCACCTTTAAAAACAGCTTTATACCAGATGGTGTTGCATCGACCGTCTGAACCGGCACGACTAACCAGGAGCTGACCCAGTTTTCATCACTTTTTGCGAATGTCATCGTCTAGCTTCACTGGAGATAGTTCCAGCAGATAGCTGCATATCTGCTTGTAATCACCCTCTTTCGGAGTCCAGCGGTCCACGACGTGGTAATTCCAATCTTTGGCGCCTTCCAATATCCACTGGGTGCCGTCCATACCGTAGCGATTCTTGTCATTTGTTTCGACTGTTTTCATTGACCAAAAATTGGCTTGCTGCTCAAGCATGAGGAAGTGCTGCATCTGTTCCTTGCTAACAGGAACCGAATCCTTGCTGAAGCTAACGTTGGGCTTGTCTGAATGGAGAATTACCAATCTCCCGTAAAGGACCCCCGTTCCATCTGCGTGCACTGCAAGTCGAACAGATAGAGCGCGGCTTTGCCAAACCAGCAGGAATCGGTACGTTGTAATGTCGCTGCTCTTGGCGGCTCCAAATAGAGATGGTTCATCCATAGCAGCCAAATACGACGAATACCAACGTTCCTTGTATGCGCTAAGTTTCGGGTTTTCCTCAAAAGCACCAACTGGAAAGTATTGTTGACCAGACTCAGGCGACGCAGCCTTGCGCGAAGCAGACTCCGATTGAGAGCTTGCCGGAATACAGAAAACGAAAAAAGCAATGGCGAGTGTGAGAATTGTATGGCGCATCGGAGTCTTCGACCCACTGTCTAAATCCACTTGCTAAACGGCATTCTATAGCAAACAGTCAAAAGGAGTGTGTCCAGTCAGTGCCTGGTTAACGCGGTTACCGGAGAAGTGGAGGCTAGCACTATGGTTCCTGTAATCCGACCTGCTAGGGACTGAATAGGTTTCATTCACAGGACGGCCTGCGACATGTTTAACGGTCAGGTCATGGGGTGTCGCAGGCCGGAGGAGAGTTGAAGGATCACTGGGCGCATTTCCAATTTATTTTTCTGTGGAGGTTGTGTCTGTCCAAAATTGGACAGGTCCCGATTAACGTGGTTACCGGAGAAGTCCGTTACAGCACGAGAACACGAAACCAATTCTCTAGACTGCGTGTTTTGGTTTCTCACCGAGCCAGGTCACAACGGCTTCCCGTCCTGCAATGTGGATAAATGCGTTCCAATCGTGAACAAAGAACCGATAACACCACGTCCCATGGGGGAGTTTTGCGGCTAGGCCCGGAAGGGATGGCAGATTATCCGGCTTCGCAGGGTCACCACTCACACAATTTGGTTTTCCATCGGGAAGGAAGGGATAAGTCGGAGAGGGCGGGTCAACGGAGAAACAACACAGGCCGTTCACAACCAACGTAGCCTCTTGGTATGCCTGGCGTTCCGGTTCTGGGTCGTCGGGCCAACCAACCAATAAATTCATTCGGAATTTCGCAATTGCCGCTACATAGTCCAGTTGAAATGAAAATATCTCTGCGTCATGGAATCCATTCGGCAGCGCCTCATCAAGCTCATTCAGAGTCAAAGGTTTTCTCCGCGGCTCATAAAGCCAAGTCTCTGCAAGACTGGCATGAACGTCAACTCCTGATTAAATCGGTAAGGTTAAGTACTAGCCGGAACTCTTCCGGTTTGGCGACTTCCCGGAGTTGACCCGAAATCGACAGGTCGGCCAGAGAGGAACGCGGCCCCCATGAGTCTTTTTCGTTGGTCTCCCCGTATAGCTCAGTATCCAAGCCAGTGGCGGAAGCGGGGAGGAAGCAATGACGATCAACGATTTGCCCGCGATCATGGGAACAGTTCTGATTGTTGCCGGGCTCGCTTTGGTAGGCATTTACACACGGTTCCGTACCGAGGGCAGCGAAAAGAGCGTTCAGGCCGGGGCTCTTCTGATTGTGGTCGGCGCGGTCCTCTTGGGGCTGTCGCTATTCGTACCCCAGGCAAAATAGGACTCAGGTCCGCACCCATTCAAATTAGGACACTACGTAGCTTCTGGCGGGCATTGTCATCCCCACCGAAATCCTTCTTGTTTGCAAAAAGGTATTCGAGACCTGCAATTTCGTGGGCATGGCACGCCTCACGTTGGCGCGCAAGATTGCCGCGATCACTTTGCTGGTTTGGAAGAAAGGAGCGCGTTTCAACGCCGAATATCTGAAGGTGCAAGCAGCTTGAGCGTTGGGTAGAGAACCTTTTTCCTCACAGGATTCATTCCCGGTGATGGCTTTCGGCTCTTCCGACGCTCTGGTTCGAGGGTGAGTATCCATAACGGCGTTACGGCGGAGAGTGTGCTTCGAGCACCGCCAGTCTCTTGATTAACTATATGCCCCCTCGGACAACCAGAAAAAGCTATAGGCCACGAGTCTCAGATAGAACCATGGTTGGCACTTTGCCACCACCCTGCTTGCTCGCGTCAGAAACTCAAAGCGTCGTCGCACCAGAAACAATGAAGATCCACAGAGGAAAAAACCTCAGAACCTCTCTACCTCACGTGGGCTGGAAGCCAAGACGAAATCTCACACGGCTTCCGGCGCTCGGAGAAGTATTTGTCTTGACATCCCCTTCTATAGAACGCGGTTACCGTCCATGTGGGTACTAGTCTCCACTTCTCCGGTTTGCCGACTTACCAGGAGTTAGACGAACGCCTGGCAGAATCTAATTGGAACATGCGCCAGGATGGCCACGAACGTAGCGGCCCAGGTCAGCCTCACGATACTGCGACAATAAATATGCTTTTGTGCCTACGTAGAACTGCTCGAATTGAACTGAGCACGCGTTGCCTTCCGTGAGCTTACCAGTGCGTGGGAAGAACACACCAACATCTCTGTCATTTGCTAAATTCTCAAGCGTTTTATGAATCGTGGTCGGCCAAAAGTTTCGGATCTGTTCCAGCGAACCATTCTGTTTCTCGTAGTAATACTCCGTGCGCGTCCAACGAGGAATCAATGGCGTTTGGGTTAGCAAAATTCCACTCGGTGGAATTCGGTATGTGATTCGCCACCTGGTTTTGTTCAACGGCTGGCCATCCCTAGCGCCATACACTACGTAGACATCACCTTCGTAGCCATCTGGAATCAGGAATCGCTCCGTAGTAGTCCTAAACAAAATCGTTGCTAAGGTCAAAATAATAAGCGAGTCAAATGCAAGGGCGCAGCCGTTAACGACGACACTTACCCAGCGTGACTTGCGTGGCACAACCGTCTTCGCCAACACCAGCCCCAAAAACGACAGCAATAGGCTTATGGGCACTAGGATCAAGAGTGGCTCAACAGAAATCCCAGGCGCGATCACCGCTAGTGCAAGCCATATGCTGAAGCTGACCACAATCAATAGGCTTGTAACTGCGATGTTGGCAATCGTGATTGTCCAAAGCCATTTTGACCGTGCTTCCATTTTTGCCTCAGCCCCGCCGCAATTGGCGCGGTTATGACGAGTCCCAGTCTGCGTTCCGACTCTTCCCAAAGTTACGAGAACCGAGATCGCTGCGGCCCGGAGCTCTCGCGAACTCAGCATACCCCAACAGAAACGGTGCCTGTAATTTTGAAACGGGCAGTGGCTTCAAACCAAACATACATGACAGGCTGAAGTCACTGACTTCAGCAAGGGCCTGATTAACGCGGTTACCGTCCATGTGGGTACTAGCTTCCACTTCTCCGGTAAGCCGACTAACCAGGAGTTGACAAGTCGGCCTCCATCGTCGCAAATCGAAAATCAGAAGGCGGGCTGCGTGCGATTATTGACGCATGGACCCGATAGTGATCGCACGACTGGAAATTCTGTTGTTAATGGTATTCCAGTGGATTATTGCCTATGTCTACGGCCCTTTTCTGCTCAGGGAACCGCAGGACAGAGCAAAGTCAATTCTTCGTGCCTGCGCGGGTTTGGCGGTGCCAAGCATTCTCTGGCTTCAAGCGCATATCTACTCAACGAACTTTTCGCCCCGGTATCAATCCAGTAGGACTTTCATCACGTCCGTGCTCGCCTTGCAGTACGCAGTGGGGCTGATTCTCTTGATTCGGGCTGCGTTCAAAGCGCGGCGAACAGAAGTTCAGTAAAATTTCGCGCCACTGAGTTCCCAACTCCTGATTAACGCGCTAACCGGAAAAGTGGCTCCCAGTACTTGAGATGCCATAGAATCACCCTTGGAGAGTTGGCATGTTAGTTCGCAACTATCAGACCGGCAGGAGGCTGTGCTCTTGGCGCGGGCCTCGTCGGTTCGAGGCTGTGGTTCTTGGCCAGTCTTTGCCCTGCGATCATCGCTGCGTTAGTCCTGCTCAATCCCTGATTTTTCTCAAGTCCCGATAAACGCGCTAACCGGAGAAGTGGGTACTGAACCTTCGCTATCTACTTTGCGTTCGGACTAGTGCCGAAATATGTAAAAAATCCTGCAATCAACAACGCGATACCGCAGACCAAAGCGAACCGCATTAAGTAAACTGGCCACGCTGCCCAACCGTTCTCTTCGCGCACTTTGTGGTAGCGACTGTAGTCAAATGCCCCACCTTGAAGAAGCGCCCATCTTTGCCCGATGCGGAACATCCGAAGCCGGAACATTGAATCTAGCACTGCACCCACACCGAGAAGCAGAGCACCTAAAACGAGCATGACCATCCGTCGCACTCCCTTATTTTCGCAGCAGTTAAAGCATGAACGAATGTAGCCAACACTGCCGGGCCGAGTTGAAGTGTTGGTTAGGTCCTGATTAACGCGGTTACCGGAGAAGTGGGTACTGGGTCGAACATGTCCGGTTAGGCGGGTGGTCTCAATGGGTCGACGCAACACTTGCTTGAAGTTTACTCGCAGGAGTCTGAAAACCTAAAGTCTCTCGTGGGCGTTGATTTAAGCGCAGTGCTACTTTGTCCAGATCCGACTGGGAATAGTC